>Ga0207421_10000111_pt1 | contig 90247 bp, 78 predicted proteins | sample SodLakKL_010_SED_4_FD_187542 | JGI IMG/M metagenome (GOLD analysis project Ga0207421, IMG submission 187542) | Alkaline sediment microbial communities from Lake Tanatar, Kulunda Steppe, Russia - 8KL_010_SED (SPAdes) (version 2) | ecosystem: Environmental > Aquatic > Non-marine Saline and... | reverse complement strand
TTTATCTGGCGTGCTTCTCTGTATATTCTACGGTATAAAAAGAATTGATGTAACCACAGGTTCCGCCGCAGATTTCCTCGTAATATACCCGTTGTTCATAAATTTGCAAGGAACAGTTGGAGTGCTGGGAACAGGGAGTGGAATCGACCATCGTGGATGTACCTCTTCCCACTTCATGGGTTGCCACAAGTCCATTACACTCCCCGCAGTTTACCGTTCGTTCTTGTACCGCCAATGGTGATTTCTCGTTCACTTCGATTTTCTCTTCGGTTATATCTTCTGGAGAAACCACGTTCAGCTCTTCATTTAAAAAATCAACCTCCGCATAAACCATCGAGGTCAATGCCAATAACATGACCCCTGCTAAAACAATAGTTTTCTTCCTCATAAAACCTCCTTATATAAAAATTCAGAAATTTATCAGCGAGCCAAACTTAACAAGGTCTAAAAATCCATTATGTTATCAGAAGGCAGCCAAAACTTTAAACGTTTTTTCATTTTCAAACTATTTATTCTAATGAGAATAGACGACTTATGATCTTCGATTTTTCATAAGACTTACCAGGGTCTCTCCCATGGTGGAAGGTGTGTCGGCTATGGCAATCCCTGCAGCTTTCATCACTTTGATTTTTTCCTCTGCGGTACCCTTGCCTCCGGATATGATGGCCCCGGCATGGCCCATCCGTTTCCCCGGCGGTGCCGTCACCCCACTGATAAAACCGGCTACAGGCTTTTTCATATTCTCTTTAATCCATTTTGCCGCTTCCTCTTCCTGGGTTCCTCCAATTTCTCCGATCATAATCACCCCATGGGTATCGGAATCTTCATTGAACTTTTTAAGCACATCAATAAAACTCGTTCCGTTCACCGGATCTCCGCCGATCCCAACCGCCGTAGATTGACCCATACCAAGTTCCGAGAGCTGATGCACCGCTTCATAGGTTAAGGTTCCCGAACGGGATACCACACCGATGTGACCTTTTTTATGAATATATCCCGGCATAATTCCGATTTTACACTGATCGGGAGTAATGACTCCGGGACAATTCGGGCCGATCAGTACCGTATCTTTTCCTTCCAGATATCTTTTCACCCTGATCATATCTCCGATGGGGATGTGCTCTGTAATACAGATGACCAATTCTATTTTTGATTCCGTTGCCTCTAAAATCGCATCCGCAGCTACCCCTGCGGGCACATAAATGACAGAAGCATTGGCACCGGTTTCCTGCACCGCCTCGGCCACGGTATTGTACACCGGAACCCCTTCTACGGTCTCTCCTTCTTTCCCAGGAGTTACTCCCGCAACAATATTGGTTCCGTATTCTTTCATCAATTTTGTATGAAATTTCGCTGTAGAGCCGGTAATGCCCTGTACAACTAACTTCGTATCTTGATTTACATAAATACTCATCCATTTCCCTCCCGGTACAAACTATTTATACTAAATACACCCTATCTCTTATTGAAACTCCTTCGTAGCCTCTACAATCTTTTGTGCTCCGTCATCCATGGAAAAGGCACTGATTACCTCTGCGGTGGAATTTTCCAAAATCTCCCGGCCCCTGTCCACATTGGTTCCTTCCAATCGCACTACTAAGGGTACGTTCATTTTAACTGTTTCAAGGGCTTCTACTATTCCCGAGGCAATAACGTCACATTTCATAATACCACCGAAAATATTGACAAACACCCCGTTCACATTTTCATCGGATAACAAAATCTTAAAAGCATTGGATACATTTTCCGTGGTGGCGCTGCCCCCTACGTCTAAAAAGTTTGCCGGGGATCCGCCGTAATGCTTAATAATATCCATGGTAGCCATGGCAAGTCCCGCTCCGTTGACCATACAGCCGATATTTCCGTCTAAGGCGATATAGGATAAATCATATTTCCCGGCCTCCAATTCCTTCGGATCCTCTTCCGATTCATCCCGATAACTGCGTATCCGTTCCTGTCGGTACAGAGCATTATCATCAAAGTTGAGTTTAGCATCCAGGGCAATGAGCTTTTCTTCCCCCGTAATAATTAAAGGATTGATTTCAATGATCGATGCATCGGTTTCCAGGTAAAGCTTATAGAGATTTTGAAATAGATTTACTGCTTGCTTTACCACTTTTTTACCCAGACCCAGGCCAAAGGCAATACGCCGCCCCTGAAAGGAGGTAAGACCTACCAGGGGATCAATTTCTTCGTATAAAATTTTCTCCGGGGTGCTTTTTGCAACGTCTTCTATATCCATACCCCCTTCTTTAGAAGCCATCAGACTTACTCTTCCCGTATCTCGGTTTAATACAAGACCTGCATAATACTCTTTTTGAATATCAACACCTTCTTCTACCAGCAGTCGCTGAGTTACCTGACCTGCTTCCCCCGTTTGATGGGTTACTAAGGTTTTTCCCAGTAAATCCTTGGCGAAGGAGCGTACCTCTTCCGTGGTTTTTGCGATTTTCACGCCTCCCGCCTTCCCTCTTCCTCCTGCATGAATTTGGGCTTTTACCACAACGACGGGGCTGTCCAGTTCTTTTGCAGCGCTTACCGCCTCATCAATACTGAATGCTACCTGTCCTCGGGGCACCGGAATTTCATAAGCTCGGAATAATTCTTTTCCCTGATATTCATGGATATTCAAGTTCAGCACTCCTCTCTAATAGGATATTTGAAAAATAATGTTGATAAACAAAATCATAAAAAATAAAGCAAAGGGATAGGTGGCTCCGTAGGCTACGGCCACGTCATTGGAATCCGTGGATTCAATGGCCGCCGCAAGACCCGGGGTACTGGTCATTCCTCCACAAAGCCCGCCGATTAAATATAGGGGCTTTAGTTTCAGCACTCGAGTCCCTACAAGAAAGCCGATAAAAATACTTATCAGTCCCGTGGCAAATCCGATCAGTAACAAGGCTGCTCCTGTGGTTCCAATTAAGGTCACCGCCTCATAACCGTAATTCAGCCCCACAATGGCCAAAAACATTTTCAAGGATAAATCCCGGGTCACTCCGAGGACTTTCTCATCCATTTCAAAATTCACCCGCCCGATTTTTTTACGGTCTCCAAGAAACAGCGCCATAATCAGTACACCCCCCGTGGCCCCCAAAGAGAAATCGCCCAGGGTATCTCCCAAGGGAATCGTAAGGCTTCCCAGAAGCACACCGGAGGCACAAACCAGGGAAAAACCCGTGACACTGAAACGATGAAGGCGTCTTTTAGTTTCTTCCTGCTCTTTTTTCTTTGCTCTTTCAAAAATTTTTATTTTTTCCGGGTCCTCACCGACTTTTTCGTAGAGCATATCCCGTTCCCGGTAATACTTCGTTAGAATCTGTACAAAGAGAATTACGATCACCACACCGGGAACATAGGCAATGGAGTAGCCAAGGCCCACGAGGGCTTCCTGGCCTCCAATATTCACGGCGGATTCAATGGCCGCCGCAAGGCCCGGAGAACTGGTAAGGGCTCCGGAGAAGGTGCCTACCACACTCTCCAGGGTCTGGGCATGAAATATTTGAAGCAGGCCTAAGGTTGACAGTGCTCCGGTTCCTGTAACCACCAGGGCCAGTAGAATAAACTTCGGTCCGTTATTTTTGATGATCGATCGTATATTTCCGGAGGCCGCAAGACCCACCGAGGCGATAAACAAAATCAAGCTGAGGCTGAACAGTTCACCGGCAATAAAATTCTGTTCCGCTTGGAAATCCGGATCCTGCCCTAAGAGTATCCTTGTGACTATGTAGCTGATCCCCAGACCTACAAAGAGTCCACCCGAGCTTCCGAGACTGACGCCTTTTACTTCAATCCCTCCGACAAACTTCCCCAAAAAAATACAGCCGAACATTAAGATAAAGGGATTGGTTAATAATGATTCAAGTTCCATAATTTCCTCCAAATATTATTTTTTTTCTAAAATCCTTGTACCATATTCCACACATTCAATACAAAACCCACGCCAAAAGCGATGGAAACGGCAATAACAATAGCTTCCACTCCGCGAATGATACCCGACATTAAATCTCCTGCTACAGTATCCCGAAGACCATTGGTAATTGCAACCCCCGGTACCATTACCATAATAGCTCCGATAATTACAACATTCATCCGAATATCCGGATGAATATTCGCTGCAAGAATTGCTAAGGAAGCTGCAATCATCCCTCCTGTCAGGTGAGCGAAAAAATAGGAGAATTCTCTTTGGATCAACGTACCAAGAACATAGGTCATAATAATTGTGCTTAGCAGGGCACTGACAAATTCCGCTAAATTCGCTCCCACAAGCAGAATAAAAAAACCACTGGCAATGCCGGCAAATAAGGCTTGAGTGCTGATTTGATAGGGGGTTTTTTTCTTGTCAATTTCCCGAAGTCTTTTCATTCCTTCCTCTACGGACATTTCTTTTACCACAAAACGACGGGAAAAGTCATTGACTTCCGATACCTTTTCCAAATTGATCATACGGTGCTGAATCCGTTTGTTAAAGGTCAGCATATGGTGTTGAGAAGAATGACTTTGATCAATGGATACCAGAATGCCCGTAGGAGTCACTAAGGCCTCTACAAAATCCAATCCTTCGGATTTGCAAATCCGCATTATCGTATCCTCTACCCGGTAGGTTTCACTCCCGTTTCGAACCATAATCTCCGCAGCATAGATTGCGAGAATTAATATATCCTTTTGATCTGTAGCCAGGGCATGTTCCGATTTCATGGCATCTTTTACTTCTTTTCTAATGGACTCCCGTAGTTCTTCCAAGGCTTTCTTCTCCACAATATCCCTCCTCTCTAGGATGCCGGCCCTTTATTTCTCTTCTTCCTTATTGGCAGAATCCTGGGCATCATCATCGAAAAACTGCTCTTTATAGTATTCCTCAAGTTTGGTTTTTTCAATTTCTTTTTGCAGTTCCTCAGGATCCAGTTCTCTGCTCTTATCTAATTTATTCCTTTTTTCTTGAATCTTGACGGCCCGTCTTCCTGCAAGGGCCATGCGCTTTTTCCGAAGGTAGGCATTCACCGAAAGAACGATGGTCAGCCCTCCGGATATGGCAAGGGCAATAAGAATCGCCTCGCTTCCCACCTCTGCGGCCAGATTATAATTTTCCTCTAAAATGGCTATCATGGTATTATACAGTGCTACCCCCGGTACCAAGGGAACAATCCCCGGAATAATAAATACGGTAAAGGGTTGTTTCTCGGTTCTCGCAAACCGTTCTCCAATCATGGCAAGCACCATGGCTGCAAGAAAGGTGGCTACCACTACGGAATCGAACTCCTGATTGATAAGGTTGAAAACACTCCATCCAATAGCTCCCGCGAAACCCGAGCGAAGCAGGGTCTTTTTCGGAACCTGAAATAGAACAGCAAAACCGATGGTGGCAATGTAAGCATAAACAAATTTCAGTGCAACCGACATGTTATAATCCTCCTCCTATAAAAGCCCACAAATTCAGTACAAAACCCACACCAAAGGCGATGGCCACGGCTACAATCAACGCCTCCCCCGCCCGGGCCATGCCTGATATTAAATCTCCGGCGATGGAATCCCGAACCCCGTTGGTGATGGCCACACCGGGTACCATTACCATAATCTCCCCGATAATTACCCGGTTAATACTGATTTGTGGACTCAGCTGGCCCAACAGGATAGCCAGAACAGCTGCTAACGCGCCTCCGACTAAAAAAATGGTAAAGCTTGCGAACTCTTTTTCTGCCAAAATCGTAATGGTGTAGGTAACAAAAATGGTGGCAAAAAAAGCGCTTAAAAATTCCGGAAAATTTGCACCCAGCAGCAAAATGAAAAAACTGCTGGTGATCCCTCCGAAAAATGCCACTTCATAGTTGTTAAAAGGGGGAGGGGTTTTTTCAATACTTTTTAAAGCTTTCATACCTTCCCCAATGCTTAGGCCTTCCTGAACAAAACGTCTGGAAAAGTCGTTGACCTTAGCCACTTTTTCCAAATTTATTTTTCGATTTTTAATCCGCTTGTTAAAGGAGTGCATGGGACCTTCCCGGCCATCTTCATCGGGATGGTCCACGGAAATATAGATCCCGGTGGGGGTGACAATGGATTCCACATACTTAAAGCCTCTGGATTTACACAGTCTTGTGATGGTGTCCTCTACCCTATAGGTTTCTCCCCCATTTTTCAGCATAATCTCTCCGGCGACCAGGGCTAATACCAGCATTTTTTTTCGTGTAATTTCTTCCATTTTTTTCTCCTTTATTCTCCAGATTCATTTTCTCGATTATATCAAAATTGTTTCCCAGTGAATAGCGAAAACCTATTAGTTTTATATTTAACGATTTGTTCTGACGGTGAATTTTTTGCTTCACTGGGCTAAATTTTTCAGCCAACTCCCCTGACGGTATCGAAGATAAAACAAGCTTCCCTTAACCCCTTCCGCCACAAGCATGCTGTAAAGTACCCCTTGGATCCCCATTTCCAGTCGGATTCCCAACAACCAGGCCAGGGGAATTTGCAGTACCCAAAACCCGAAAATAGTAATCCATAGATTCGCCCAGGTATCTCCTCCGCTTCGAAGAATAAAGGGAAAAATTACGTTCAGTATTTGTGCATATATAATTACCAGCACTATGGGAATCGCCTGCAGACCCATGTTTAGTGTGGCCTCCTCTAGATTGAACAGACCGAAGATCTCCCTTGAAAAGGTGAAAATAATCAAATTCAATCCCGTTGCCACAATAAAGGCGGTCAAGATTCCTGCATTGGCTTTTTCCTTTGCCCGCCGAAAAGCATTGGCTCCAAGTTCTGCACCGACGATACCCACATTGGCCGCAGCCATGGCGGATATCGCCGTTAGGGTAACGGTTTGAAAAATCTTTAGGATCTCATAGACGGCCACTTCCTGGACTCCGATGGTGAAAATAATCCGGGTGTACACCGTCATCGCCAGTTGCCACGCCGCACCATCTAAGGCCATCGGTACACTTATGGAGACCAGGACCTTAAACAACAGGGGATCAAACCCAAATCGAACCCGTACTTTCAGCTTTCTTAAATAACCCTTAACCAGAAACAACAAAATCCCAAATTCTATAGCTCTTGAGATCAAGGTTGCATAAGCCACCCCTGCAACTCCCCACTCCAACACGAAAATAAAATAGGCATTCAGAATGGTATTGATCCCCATGGAAATAAATGTTGCGATCATGGGGTAGGTGTTTTTCTTAACGGCTAAAAAGACCCCGGAAAAGCTGGCGGACAGTAACAATAACGTAGTGGACAACGCTATAACCGAGAAGTAAGCTATAGCCTCCTCCAGGGCTCCTCCGGAGATATTTAACCAGGTAAGGAAAACTTCTCCTTGAAAATGAAAAAGCACCGTTACCAATAAGCCAATAATCAGTCCGGTGCTTAGCATTGTGGAAAATAGTTTTTCGAACTTATCGGTTTTGTTTCCGCCGAGATATTGGGATAACAGAATCGAAAGTCCTGCGGAAATGGCCATGAATATAGTCAAAAATAAACTAAAAAGCTGATTGGAACCGCCTACCCCTGCAATCGCCTGTTCTCCCAGTTGCCCCACAAACAGTTTGTCCACGGAGCCCAATAATCCCCGAAGGGTATTTTGTATCATTAAAGGCAGGGCAATTACTAATAATCCCTTTACATGCTGTTTTTTCATCATAAGCTCCTTTAAAAAGGTGGAATTCCCAACCTTTATCTTCGTTATAACTGTATCGTAACCCATTCTTCCCAGGGATACAAGGGTGCCTTTTTATATTTCACCGCTTACTGTCTTTTCTTCATCCTTTTTCTGTATTTCCTTCATGCTCTTATTGTATTTTTTTCATAATATAGAATGCATATCCGTATTCTGAAGAATAGTTTCGAAACAGTTCCACTTCTTGCAGTTCCTCATCTAAAGTACTCTCCCACTCCGGTTCTCCTTGATGCTTCATTCTTAACTCTTCAATCCTTTTGATCATGGGAGTATAATAAAACTTCCACCAGGCTTCCTCGGGAAGAATAAAATGAGCTACGGGAATATATCCGCTGTGCTCGATGATTTTTATATTTTTCGATATGGTGCCGATTTCCGGATAATGCTTTCCCCAAAAGGCTCGGGGCTCATTTGAAATTTCTTTTTTCAGCCAGGAAACTTCGGATACGACCATATGTCCCCCGGGTTTCAGGAATTTTCCCCACGCCCTTAGACCCTTTTCAAACCCCATAATATAAATGGCCCCCTCGGACCAGATCAGGTCAAAGGACTCTTCTTCGTAATCCAAATTAAACATCGAATGCTTTCTTGTTCGAATGCGGTGCCTTAAGCCCCCATCATTAATCTTTTTCTCCAGTGCTTTCAGGAAGGGTTCATGGGTATCCAGGGCTTCAATAGTTGCGCTTGAATTTTCTGCCAAATCCATAGTCTGCATCCCCGGGCCGCAGGCAATGTCTAATATCCTGCCGTCAACCCCCAGTTCTGGAACAAAGGATAAGGCTTTTAGTGTAGCCTCCGAGTCTCCCGGGCCCTCTCTCGGCAAATTTTTATGAATTTCAAAAAATATATCCATACTTGCTCCTCCTTTTAGATCTCGGATTTTTAGTTTGCAGGATGATTCTCTCTGCTAACTTTATAAAAAGCCATGCAGTTTTAGTATTTTCCGGTGTCTTCTGTCTTTATGTAACCCCGTCCCAGGACGGGGGATCAATAGTCCCATTCATAGTTCTAGCTTTTTAATGCTGCTACCACAGTCATTTCCACCATCAGGTCTTCCCTTGCCATCTTTGCTTCCACGCAGGCCCTTGCCGGCTCATAGCCTTCTTCTACCCATTTGTCCCACACTTCATTCATTTCTGCAAAATCCTCTATGTTTTTTAAGTAAATGGTGGTGGATAGGATATGATTTTTGTCGGATCCGTACTTATTCAGCAGGTTTTCAATTTTTTTCAATACAACCCCGGTCTGCTCTTTGATGTCCGTGTTTTCTTCCCCGCAGGTTTGTCCGCAAAGATACACCGTTTCATTATGCACCACTGCCCGACTCATTCGTCCCGTTCCTTCATATCGTTTAATGTTCACTTTAACGCCTCCTCTTTGATTCATTTCAAATTTTATTATAGCACTGCTTTTCCTACTGCTTTAATTATACGGATTTTTCTAGCTTTTTGAAAGCCCCTTTAACTTTTTCAGAAAAATCCCCTCGGTTCAGTAGCGGCCTTCTTGAAAATCGGGATGCCAAAGTGGAATCCCATGGAAATAAATAACATATTTCTGCACTCTTGAAAATATTTTAAATATTTCTTAAAAAGTAGTTGACTTTTATTGTACCAAGGTATAATATATGTATTGTGAAATAGGTAAAAAACCAATCACACAAATACGAAAGAATAGGAGGAGAAATTGATGATTAAATTACGAAGAATGACCGTGGTCTCATTTGGCATGAAATTTATCGGCAACCTTGATCTTGATCAACGAAATAATTCTATCATTCATCACGATCCCTCTGCATTTTTGGATTTAAAGTTTTTAAAGGCATAACAGAAGTGTGTTTCGCTTTTCTCTTCTGATTATACCCTTTATTACATATAAAACTTTAGGTCATGGCAGAGACGTTATGGCCTATTTCTATGGAATTTTAGGCGGTAGCTGATCGTGGCTGTGGCCTTTTTCTATTCCTGAAACTTTAATCGAAGTCGATTGAAAGCACTTCTTATGCAGTAAAGTATAGGTATCCCACATAAGAAGACCTTTTTAAAGACTGAAAATGTAAAGTCCGGAAAGAAATATATACTAAGACCTTGTCTTATTTAGGCCACAGATCGCTCTGTGGTCTTTTTCTTTGGAAAATAAGTGAAATCATAATACTAATTATAAAAGCAGCAGGAACTCTGCAGTTACGGTATCCGTATTGCTGTACAAGGGTTCTGATTAGGAGGAAAATTTATGAAACGTATCCTGAACTATATGAAAAAATATAAAATGTTATTTATTGTTCCCACCCTGTCCATGTTCGTTCTGATCGGACTGGATATGATCAACCCCCATATTACAGGGGTGATTATTGACGATGTCATCGTCGCCGGAGAGTTTGACCGCTTAACAGGACTTTTATTACTACTGATTTTTATTACCCTGGGCCGGGCAGTCTTTGGTTATATCCGAGAATTCCTCTTTGATTATGCAGGCATTCAGGTAGGGTTGGATCTTCGCAGGGACCTTTTTGACCACATTCAAAGTCTTCCTTTTGAGTACTTTGATAAAACCAACACCGGAGAAATCATGTCCCGGACCACAAGAGATGTGGATAATGTTTGGGAAGTGGTAGGTTTTGTCGCCGGTTTTTTCTTGGAACAGGTTTTTTATGTCATCGCTGCCACCACCATGATGTTTTTCATCAACTGGCAGTTGGCCTTGATTTGCACTATGGTATTTCCTCTGCTCGGCTATTTAGCCGTTAAAATGGATCGAAATATGGGTAAGGCCTATGAAGAAATCAGTGATCAGGATGCCAAGCTGAACACGAAAGCTCAGGAAAACATTGCCGGGGTACGGCTGGTAAAATCCTTAAACCGGGAAAACCTTGAAAAAAAGAAGTTTCGAAGAGAAAATAAAAAGCTTTATCGTTTAAACGTTAAGCGAAACAATATACTGGCCGACTTTCATCCTAAAATTGAATTTTTATCCTATTTCTCAACGATTTTAGTTATTTTAGTCGGAGGCATTTTTGTAATCAATGAACAGATGAGCATCGGAGCTTTGGTGGCCTTTAACGGCTATGTATCCATGCTGGTTTGGCCTATGCGCTTTCTTGGCTGGCTGACCAACAGTCTTTCCCGATGCAATGCTTCCTTGAAGAAAATATTTAAGATTATGGACGAGGTGCCAAGCATCAAAGATCCTGATAATTCCGTCTCTCCCGAGAAGCGCCGTGGCGCCGTTACGTTTCGAAATGTTTCTTTTCAATATGGCGAAGACCAAGTTCTCAGTAATATTGACTTGCAAATCAAACCCGGCAGTACTGTAGCCGTCATGGGGGCCACCGGATCGGGAAAAACATCCTTGCTCAATTTGATCCCCCGTTATTATGATACTGCCCGGGGCCAAATACTGGTTGACGGCGTGGATGTTCGAAAACAGGAGCTTCAGGAGCTTCGCCAAAGCATTTCCGTGGTAATGCAGGATACTTTCCTTTTTTCCGATACCTTGTTGGAAAACATCAAGTTCGGGTCTGAAGAAGCCTCCATGGAGGAAGTAACTCAGGCGATGAAAGATGCCCGGGTTTATGACTTTATTCAAGAGATGCCCGAGGGACTGGACACCATTATCGGTGAACGGGGTGTGGGCTTATCCGGAGGTCAAAAACAACGGATTTCCATTGCCCGAGCCCTCTTGAAAAAGAGTCCCATCCTGATATTCGACGATGCCACCTCGGCTCTGGATATGGAAACGGAATATCAGATTCAAAAGGCCTTAAACAAAAGAGAACACCTTACTAAAATCATCGTAGCCCATCGCATCTCCGCGGTAAAAGATGCGGATGAGATCATCATCATAGGAAATGGCAACATCCTGGAAAAGGGCAACCACCACCAGCTGTTAAATCAGAAGGGCTATTATTTCAACCTTTACAGAAATCAATTAGGAGATATGACTTTACTGAACAAAGAGGTGATTTAGATGTCAATTATTAATTTTTTCATACTAAGACTGGTTCGATCCTTAAAGGAAAGACACTTCAACTTGAAAGCCTGTTTGCTTTTCTTACCCTTGATTTTGCTGTTAACTTCGGTAAAATTCCTGGTTAAGGAATGATAAATCCTTGTGGTTTTATAAACTCTCGGCCATGGAATAAAGGATGTTAAAAAAGCAATCATAAAAAGTAATCAAAAGAAACGAGGTGCTTTTATGTCGGTTAATACCTTCAAAGAAGATGAAGTTGTTCAGCAGTCCCTTAGGCTTTCGGTGATTAAGCGGCTGCTGGGCTACTTGAAAAACTATAAAAAAAATGTATTCTCCGCTTTAATTTTGATGATTATTGCGGTGTCCGTAAATATTATCAACCCTTACTTTATTAAAATCGGCATTGATGAGTTTATTGAAACGGAAAACATCCGGGGTCTGCTGTTTTTAGCAGGCATTATGGTGGCGGTAAATATCCTGTCGATGATCGCTTCCAAAAAGCGGGTCATGATCATGGGACGAACCTCCAACAAAATCCTGATGGAAATTCGGGAAGCCTTATTTAACCATATCCAAAAACTCTCTTTTTCCTTTTTCGATAGCCGTCCCGTAGGTAAAATCCTGGCTCGAATCACCACGGATGTGAATGCCCTGACCAACTTTTTTACCGACAGTGTCACCGTGGTTATTCCCGATTTAATAACCCTCATTGCCATTTCGGGAATCATGTTCTGGATGAGTTATCAACTGGCTATCGCAGCCTTTATTACCCTGCCGGTTTTAATGGGCGGGCTGATCTTAATCGAGAGCACCTTTCGAAAAAAATGGCAGGTGTTTCGAAAGAAAAATTCCAATTTGAACGCTTACATTCACGAGGACTATTCCGGTATTCGCGTGGTTCAAAGTTTTGCACGGGAGCGCCACACCAGCAGCACTTTCTTCAGTCTGGGAAAAGATTTAAATCATTCCTTTATTGGGGCCATTAAATTTGCCGACGGTTTCTGGTCCATGGTGGTTCTGTCCTGGGGATTCGGAACAGCCATTGTGTTTTGGGTCGGAGTTCGACTCATCGATACCGGCACCATCTCCATCGGAGTTTTGGTTGCTTTTATGGGATACATCACCATGTTTTGGCGACCGGTGATTAACCTTACGAATTTTTATAACGTAACCGTAAGCAATATGACCAGTGCAGAGAGAATTTTTGAAATCCTCGATACCCCTCCGGATATCGAAAACCGTGGCGATGCCAAAGAACTGCCCCCCATAGAGGGCAAGGTAACCTTTGAAAACGTAAGTTTTTCCTATGATCGGGAGGAACAGGTGCTGGATAATATCAGCTTTACTGTTGAAAAGGGGGAAACCATCGCTTTAGTTGGTCACACCGGTGCAGGAAAGACTACGATCATTAACCTTCTCAGCCGTTTCTATGACGTCACCCACGGCGTGGTGAAAATCGACGGCCATGATATCAACGAAGTTACCCTGGATTCCCTTAGAAGCCAGATGGCCATTATGATGCAGGATACTTTTCTGTTTTCCGGCACCGTTAAAGAAAATATCCGGTACGGAAAACCCGACGCCACCGATGAAGAGATTATCCGTGCCGCCAGCGTGGTTAATGCCCACAATTTTATTATGGCCATGGAAAATGGCTATGATACGGAGATCAATGAACGGGGATCGAAGCTGTCGATCGGGCAACGACAACTTCTAGCCCTTTCCCGAGCCGTCCTTAATGATCCCAAGATTCTAATCCTTGATGAGGCCACATCCAGCATTGATACGGAAACGGAAATCCTGGTGCAAAAAGGGATCCGCGCCCTTCTTAAGGACCGGACCTCCTTTGTGATTGCCCATCGGTTATCCACCATCAAAAACGCGGACCGCATTATGGTCATCCACGACGGTAAGATCATGGAAACCGGAAGTCACAATGAATTATTGGAAAACCAATCCATGTACTATAAGCTCTTTACTGCCCAGTACCAATTCCTAAAAGCCTAGCGGCAAGGGGGACAACGGGGGACAACGGGACGGAGTAATTGTCCCCCTTTCAATAACCAGCAAAAAGACAGCGGGACGGAGTAATTGTCCCTTTTAGAGATTCCTCTGAAACCAATCTCACAAGTAAAGAAAGAGTGCTTCCAATAAAAAAGAACTTAAACAGCTCATCCTAGCCTTTAAGTTCTTTTTGAGTCTTTTTTCATAGCTTTTATTTTTTACAGTTGTTGTTAAATAACGTCTTTGTTATGCTAAATCTTTTTCATAACCTCGTTTTTAAAATCTTAATTTTTATGTGCTCCATTTTTATAATCCTTCATTAACTCCCTTGCTTGCGCCTCATCCTCTTTGTGCACTTCCACTACCGCTGTGGTCATCTGGGCATTTTGCATCCTGCTGAAACCTTGAATTCTTGTCTTTAAGCGACATCTTATGCCTTTATCCCGCAAATACTGAAAAACTTGTTGCACTTCGGAAAAATTTTTCTGAGAACCTCCATAAAACTCCCGCCATTTACCTTTATCATGGATGAATATTGCAATAAACATCAATAGGCCTGCCAAGATTAATATCATCTGATAGGTTGTAAATTCCATATCTTCCAGCTCCTCTGATCTTGGGATCCTTAACGGCGTATTTGCACATGGAACAGGAGGACAATTACTCCGTCCCGCTGTCCTCCTCCGTCCGCTGTCCTCTTTGTTTTTTAAAAGTACTTTTCTTTTAATTCCACTAAATGGTGGAAAATATGATGCAGGTCTTCCCCTAGTTCTAAGAGTTCATAATGACTGCGATTGGCCTCTTCTTTTTTTGTTAAAGCACCTTTTCCCACTAATAATCCCAGTTTTCGATTAAGTTCTGTTGCACTGATAAATTCAATGGAATCCTGGATTTCTCCATAACTATGATGTCCCGATTTGATGGAATCCAATATTTCCGGAATCCACCGGGAACGAATCATGCCATGAACCTCTTCAAAGCTTTCGTCTACTCTAATCATTATAATTACCCCTTTTCTATATGACTTTAACAAACAAATTTGTGTCTAGAAAGAACTTTTGATTATTGTTATCATTATAATATAGAAAATATAAAAAACAAAGAAAAAAATGGAGGTAATGAAAAAAATGGAAAAATTAAATGTGTATTTATCAAATTTAGCGGTGTGGAATGTGAAACTGCATAATTTACATTGGAATGTGGTAGGAGTTCAATTTGTATCGCTTCATAATTTTACAGAAGAACTTTATGATGATGTATTCCAAAAATATGATGATGTTGCAGAGTATATTAAAATGAACGGTGGAGAGCCCTTAGCAAAACTGTCGGATTACCTGGATAAGACCACCATGAAAGAGCTTAATGAAACTTCCTACAAAACACAGGAAGTCCTTGAACATTTAAAAGAAGATCTTGAACTGATGAACGCCCTTGCGGTGGAAATTCGAAATGAAGCCGATGAAAAGGGAGATTTCGTTGCAGTAGGCATGTTCGAAGAACATGTGGAGTTTTACAAAAAGCAACTTTGGTTTATTGAAAGCATGCAAAAATAGTAAAGCAGTTAAAAATCAACCCCCCTATCCTGTTGGATAGGGGGGTTTTTATTTAATCTTTTTTATTTAGTTGTTTATTTCATTTCATCTGAAATTCCCGCCACACGGTCCTTCAGAGGGGCCAGTATTCTTTCTTTCTCTTCTTTGGCTCTTCCTTTTACAAGAAGTTTCAAGGCTATTTCCCCACCATAATCCATTCCCTGGCATCCCGCTAATAGTACCACGTCCCCGGGCTTAGCCTTTTCCATTACCCTTTCAATGGCTTCCGGCAGTTCTTTAACTATGGTTGTGGGTACTCCGGCGGCTTCGGTTACTTCCTCAAAAACCTTTCGCTCCTCTTGGGTTACCCGATCCTTCTCCATTACATGGGAGACACTTTCTGTAGCTAATAGCTCTGTAACTCCTAGCTTAGGCAGCCACTGCACCAAAGCCTCAGCGTTTTCCCGGTTCACCGCAATCCCTCGTTTTCCTCGGATCCCGTAGAGCACATGAAGTTTGTTATATTTCATTTCCTTTAAGGTTCCAAGGGTCATGTGGATATTCCCGGCATTGGCAAAGTGATCATCCACAACCGTAAAGTCGTCCTCATATAGAAATTCAAAACGGCGCTCCACACCACGAAATTCTTTCAATGATTTTTTTATCCCTTCCTTATCCACGCCCGACAGTAAACCGATTATGGCGGCTACTATGCTGTTGTATACCGAGTGAAATCCCGGTACCGAAAGGTTGATTTCGATTTCTCCCTTTGGGATGTTAACCCCTTTATGCTCAAGGTCCCGATTCACCACCAGGGTAAATACCCCTCTTCCCGTGGAAAGATCCAGGCGTTTCACGGAAAAATCTCCTCCGTGGTCCTCCACCCCAAAGGTAAACACCTTGGCCTTTGTTTTGGTAATTAATCCTTTTGAATAGGCATCGTCTAAGTTCAGCACCGCTGCACTGTCTTTTTTCGCCCGGGTAATCAGACGGGATTTTACTTGAAAGTACCGTTCAAAACTTCCATGGGAATCGATGTGTTCCCGGGAAATGTTGTTGAGGGTTACGATATCAAAATCCACGGCATCTACGCGATGAAGCTCCTGAGCCGACGAGGAAACCTCCATGGTCACATGGGAAACCCCTTCCTCTACCATACCGTTAAAATGTTTTTGAAGGTCTAAAGACTCCGGGGTGGTAAGCAGGGACGGGATCTTTTTATCTCCATACTGAACCATTACGGTACCGATAATACCCGCTTCAATGTTCTGGTCTTTTAATATTTTATGCGCCATGAAAGAAGTGGTGGTTTTTCCGTTTGTTGCAGTAATCCCTATAACCTGCAGCTTTTTTGACGGCTCATGATAAAACTTCGCTGCCATTTCAGCCAATGCAATGCGGCTGTTTTTTACTTGTATTTGCAGGATTGGAATCTCCGACTGTACATCTTCGACTATGGCCGCTGCAGCCCCTTTGTTTCGTGCAGCTTGTAAGTACTTGTGTCCATCGGTTTCATACCCTTTTATGCAAAAAAACAGATCCCCCGGTTCTACCTGTCCGGAATGATAACTAAGTCCTGTAATTTCAATACTCTTTTGACCCCGATTAATCTCCGGGCTCCGGCTTTTATTTTGTGAAGATTCAATTCCTTCCAGGATTTCTTCTAATCTCATAATTTTTCTTCCTCTCATTCATAATAATTCATTTTATCATAATTTCCCCAAGGGATAAAGCAAACATAAAACCGCCTCTTACCCAAGAGACGGTCTGTATTTAGCACCGAGTTATTCTTTTTCCCCATTTTCCTGTCCTCTCATCGGTTTTACTGTTCAGCAGTACTGTCCGCGGTTGATTTGTTCAGTCTGTTTTCCACTTCCTTTACCCACTGAACCACATTATTAAGTCCTTCTTGATTTAATTTTTCCGTGTTTTCCGTCACCTTAGCCACTTTTTTGATCATGGCTTTTTCGAAAAAATTCATTTTTGAAAAATCATAACTGTAACCGATATATTCTCGAATTTCCGCTTGATCATAAATGGTTTTCCCTACATACACCCGGTAATTTCGTTCTACTTCCAGATCATTACCCGCTGCAATAAAAAGACCATAGGGCTTGACTATCAAATTATGCTTTTCTTGGTCTAAAAAACCTCGCACTTCTTTTTGTATGTTTCCCCCATAAACGGAAGCTCCTATAAGAATGATATCATAGGCGCATACATCGGGACTTTTCTCTTCCTTAAGATTCACGATGTCTACTTCTCCCGGTAGTCTTTTGGATAGTTCTTCTGCAGCTTTACGAGTAGTTCCATATTTAGTTCCAAAGGCTATTAATGTTTTCATAATAATTCCTCCTGCTATTAAGATTAGTGGTTGCTACTGAACAACTCTTTGGGGTGTTGTGTTATTTATACCAAAAAATCTTCTTCGGAAACATATTTTCATCGCAATAGAACATGATATAATAAATACAAGATACAAAAACTATAAAAAGGGTATTAACAACATTATTAAGGAGGGATTATATGATTCATACGGATCAAATTTGTAAAGATGTATATTTTGTGGGTGTAAACGATCGGGAGACCAGACTTTTTGAGAACCTCTGGCCCTTGGATCGAGGGGTGTCTTATAACTCTTATCTCATTGTGGATGAAAAGGTGGCTTTATTCGATACCGTGAAAAATACAAAAATGGATGCCTTCATAAAAAAAATCGAAGGCATTCTTGGAGACCGGGAGGTTGATTATTTAATCATCAACCATATGGAACCGGATCATTCCGGAGCCATTAAGGACATCCGCCAGCGTTATCCCGACGTAAAAATCGTTGGGAACAGCAAAACTTTCGGCTTTATTGATAACTTTTACGGAGACCTGAGTCCCTACCATGAAGTCAAGGATGGGGATACCTTATCCCTGGGAAAACATGAACTGAAATTTTTCATGACACCCATGGTTCATTGGCCGGAAACCATGATGACCTATGAAATGCGTCAGGGCATTTTATTCTCCGGCGATGCTTTCGGAGGTTTTGGCTCCCTTGACGGAGGTATTTTTGATGATGAAGTAAATTTGGAGTTTTACATGGACGAAATTCGCCGTTACTATTCCAATATTGTCGGGAAGTTTGGACCCATGGTCCAGCGGGCAATTAAAAAGCTAAAAGACGCAGAAATTCCCCTGCATGTGATCGCCTCTACCCACGGACCGGTGTGGCGGAAAGATCCGGGCTGTATCGTGAACTATTATGATCGATGGTCCAGGGCCGAAACCGAAGAAGGGGTGGTAATCGTTTACGGATCCATGTATGGAAACACCCAGAAAATGGCGGATCTGATGGCCCGCAGACTTTCCGAGCGGGGAATTAAAAACATTCGTATCTATGATGCATCCAAGACCCATGTATCCTATATTATTAGCGATATTTGGCGATTTAAAGGGGTTATTCTCGGAAGCTGTGCCTACAATACCGGGCTGTTCCCCGCTATGCAGACGGTGGTTCATAAAATTGAAAACTCTCAGTTAAAGAATCGATATTTAGGGGTTTTCGGAACCGCCTCCTGGAGCGGTGGCGGTGTTTCCTCCCTAATGAGTTTTGCTGAGAATATCAAGTGGGAACTGGTGGATGACTCTGTGGAAGCAAAGTCTTCCCCCAAAAACGAAGATCTTGAGAAATGTTCGAATATTGCGGATGCCCTGGCAGATAAACTGATCGCCGAACGGGGCGGGGAGACCGCACCCTGCTAAATACTTTCATTTTTTTGATTACTCAGTTTTTTTTTCATAATCCCTTTACTTTTTTGTCTCAAGGGGATATTATGAAGATGAATATGTGGGCAGAGTAGTCGTTATGCGTTAAGTGTTAGAAGATGGGAAGTTGCTTCTAAACGAAGATTCTTATCGCGTTATAACGTCGCTTCCGCTGCTCCACCATTGGAGAGTTCATCAAATTTCTCTTAATGTTGGAGCTTCCATGCCTAACTTAAGAGAAAGGAGGTGGCCGTAATGGTTCACAACCAAAAATCACAGAAGCCCGATGTCTCCAGAGGTTCCGGAGCAAGGCTTCCTATTAAAACCTTAGTGACCTCAGCCTTACTGGTTTCCATGTCCGTGGTCATCGGACAGCTGTCCATGATTTTTGCAAATCACACCCTGCGCATCGGCATCGCCCGAATCCCCATTGTTATTGCCAGCATGCTTTTCGGACCCTTTGCCGGGGCCTTAGCCGGTTTTATTCAAGATATTGTCGGTGTAATGTTAATCGGTGGTGGCTTTCACCCCGGATTTACTTTAAGCGCGGTATTAGTGGGTATGATTCCGGGAATGGTTGTATGGTTTACTCGCAGTAAGCTTGGTAAGAAACAAACCTTTACCTGGTTTAATGCCGCAGTATCCACAGCTTTTGTATTCCTTTTTGTAAACCTCACCCTGGATACTTACTGGGCATCCACCATTTTAGGAGATGCCTATTTAGTGCTTCTTCCCCTTAGAGCAACGATCTACGGGCTTATTGCTGTAATAACCACAGTGGTTATTTTAACACTGTCCGGTGTGCTTGAATCCTTTAAGGAAAGTACACTAAAGCTTTAAACATGTGTTACTCACAGAAACAAAACCCTCAGGAAAGTCCTCTGTTTTCAGAGGACTTTCCTCTATTTCGTAACAAAGGAGGTTGCCATGAAAAATCAAAACATTCCCCCTCTTATTAGCCGGGCCCGGGAATACGGCAGTATTCTCGGTCTTAAAACGATTCAGGCCTTACTGCGGGAACTGGACAATCCCCAGGACAAGCTACAGATTATTCATATTGCCGGTACCAACGGCAAAGGGTCTATCGCTTCTTTTTTTCAGGGTATGCTCATGGAAAATAATTATCAAACAGGACTTTTCACTTCCCCCTATTTCCAAGACCCCCGGGAGATGATTCAACACAACGGGGTCCGGATCTCCGAGAAGGACTTTGGAAAAACCTTGAAAGTATTAGAAAAAGCCGTTGAGAATATGGTGCAAAAGGGAAATCCCCATCCTACGGAGTTTGAAATTTATGTGGCGGCAGCTTTTTATTATTTTGCCCGGGTAACCATCGACTTTTTGGTTTTGGAAGTGGGGCTTGGGGGTCGGGAAGATGCCACGAACGTTATTAAAAAACCAGTCCTTTCCGTAATTTCTCAAATCGGTCTCGATCACACCCGTTTCCTCGGCAATACCCTAAAAGAGATCGCCGAGCACAAAGGTGGCATTGTAAAAGATGGAATCCCGGTTATTGTCTATCCTCAAGAACAGGAATCTCAGGAGGTACTGCAACGCATTGCATCGGACTTAAATAGTCCTTTTTTCTCCTTTGATCCTGAGCAGGTAATCCTTCAACACAGTTCTTTGCAGGGGCAATGCTTCTCCGTAGACTTTAGTGCCGCTGCAATTAGTGCGTCGCTGAGAAATGATTTTTCTCTTGATTTTCTTAAAAATACTGCTTACACCGATGTGAAAATCCGCCTACCGGGTAAACATCAAGTGCTTAATGCGGCTACGGCGTTACTGGGCATAAGGATTCTTGAAAAACAGCTTGCTCTTTCGATAAACGCCGGGAATCTTCTCAAAGGCCTCTATGATACAAAATGGCCGGGACGATTTGAAGTTTTGAATCTCCGTCCTTTAACCGTTATTGACGGAGCCCATAATGTCCCGGCGGTTAAATCCCTGAGGGAAACCCTAAAAGCCCATTGCGGTCAATATTCCATTACGCTTCTCCTTGGGATGTTGGAAGATAAAGACGTGGATGGCTTCCTCCAGGAAATCATGCCCCTTGTGGACCGGGTTGTTCTTACCAAACCGTTAAATCCCCGGGCCTTGAATCCCATGAAGCTAAAAGAAAAAATCCGCGCTTATGGCCTAGACATCATCGTAGAGCCCTCCATCTATAAGGCTTGCTTAGAAACCCTGGCCATCACCGGGCCTTCGGATATGATTTTAGGGATCGGATCATTGTACATGATCGGCGAAGCGCGGGAAGTTTTCCTTGAGCATTTCAACCACCCGCTGTAATCTTTTATCCTTATTTTTTTAACAACAGGGCTGCCCATCGAAAAACAATGATGCCCCTTTCCCCTTTGCCCGCAGGCTCAAAAACCCCGGAGTTCTGAATTTCAGAACTCCGGGGTTTTTACGGATTTTATAAACTTTTATCTGAGATCAAGGGATTCTTTCTTTTTTATTATTCTTTCATAAATTCTTTTTGCCTCTTTATAGGTTTTATTATCAATTGCTTTTTCTCCATACCGAACCTTGATATATATATTTCGAAATATGGAAAGCTCTTCCTCAGAATAATAGGACGCTCCCTTTCGCAGAATATCTACCGTGGTGTCGGAAGGCAGTAGAACCATCCCTTTTTCCATTAGGTCCATTAAAAACTCTTGATAATAAATCCTTACTCGATCTTCCTTGGACTTGGGTTTTAAAAGATTTTTAATCGACTTCCACAGGTTTCGATTTTTATTCGGCAGGATGACTTCTTTTCTTTCTGTATAGGTCTCAGTAGCCCCTCGGGTCACCGCTTTTCGCGAATAAATCTTGTATAGTGCAAAAAATATGAGTCCCAGGATTAAAATCCCCAGTAAGATCCTAAACACCGGACTATCTGACAAGGCATTTCCCTGTAAGCTGTCATGTACTCCTTCCATATCTCCTACAACATCTCCTGAACCTTCTTCTCCAAAGCCTTCAGGCTCTCCGCCCATATCTGTCAAAGTCGTAATAATATAATTTATAACACTTCCGATAAAATAAATCGGCCAATAAAATACCCATAATACAAAATCTATCAAGACATTATAGCCTATCCAAAGAAGGCTTCGCAGTTGCTGATAAAATCTTGTGAATACGCCCGTGCTTAAGGTTATGCTGAGGATTAAAATAATTCCCATGGCTCGAAAATTAATTTTTTTCAGCTGTTGAACGTCTCCCGTATGCTCTAAATAGCGAAGGCTTCGGAGCATTAATACTCCGGATAAAAGATAAATCAATAGATATCCCGCTGCAACATTATTAAAAAGCCTAAGACCTCCCATAATCACAGTAAAGAACAACAGCACCGATGTGATAGCGATCCCTACTCCAAACTCGAATTCCACACGATCATAGTGAGGATCTTCTCTGTTCTTATAAAAAAGAGTAATCATGAAGATTCCTACAAAAAGCAGGTATCCCATCTGGTATAGAGGAACTTCCACCAATGCGGGGAGCAGCACCCAGGGAATCAGTGCCCCGCCGAAAAGTCCGCTTCTCTTTTTTAATAACAAAGCCACTACGCTCATCACCACCGACCAGAGAAACAGGCCTCCGTAATGATTGCCCTCAAAAAATAATCGGAGAAAAACGTTCCCTACCATAAAGACCAATGATAATACATTCATTATATGGAGCAGGGTTAAGGTTTTTATTTTTTCCATAGAAATACTCCTTACTCTTCTATTGAAACCTTATAGGTTTCTATTTTTGGTGACACATCATTCAAGTAATCGTGACTCAGGGTAATCAAAACAATCTTCCCGGAGTTCCTCCGAAGTTCTTCCAGGCCCGGTAAATCTTCTTTTATGATAGTAGGGGTCACCAGTACGTAGGTTCTATTCCGATCGAGAGCCCCTTTCAATTCTTCCAATAAATTCCCAAAGGAGCTTCGGGAAAAATACTCGGCTCTCCCTAAGGATTCCAACAGTCCCCGTAGATGTCCCGGTCCATGACCGATATCCGTCAGGGTTTTCCCAAAGTACTGGTGTATGGTGGCTACATTAGTGGCCAAACCGTAGGGTATCCCTGTGGATTCAAACTCTTCAAGAATACTTCGGGTAATGGAAAAGCAGGTCTCGATTTTTTCCGGATCTTTGTTTCCCCAAATATGCTTACTCATGGCGGTATTCAGCACCACCACCGCGGTATGGTCCGTAGTAAAGTCAAAGTTTTTTACCAAAAGGTCTCCGGTCTTAAGGCTTGAGGGCCAGTGAATATGCTTTTCCGGTTCATTTCCCGTATATTCCCGAAGTCCCCGGTTCAGTATAGGGTCTTCAATAATCCAGCGATTCACGGAGATATCCCCATAATAATTCCCATAGGGTTCCAATATCTCATCCAGTGCAACGGCCTTGGGTAGTACCACCACTTCTTGATCGTTCTGATCATAAATTCGATTAACGGTTTGAAGCCCGATAAAATCTCCCGAAACCAATATGGCCTCTTGAAGAAAATGCCTTCCCCGTTTATGAGCCACCAACTTGTAGCTTCTTGTGATTCGCTGGTAGGGCATAAGGCTGAGTGTCATGGTATGCACCTTGGATAAACCGATATCCTGAACATTATTCTTATGAACAAAATCAAAATGCTTCGGATACTTTTCCTTTACCTGTAAGAAAGATAAGGGCAGCCATTTTTGATTTTCCACAATGCTGTCTACATAAAAAGGTTCATCAATTTCTAAAACCAAATCTTTAATTTCTCTTCGGAACTCTAACTTATCCAAACTATACTCTTTCGTATATTGATTGAATATTAAGCCTAGAATGATGAAAATAATCAGTAATTGAATCATCCAATCCCCCCCTAACCTACTTTGCTTTCCGTCGGGGTATCAATATCCATTAAGATTTTCTCAATGCCGTCATAAAGATGACGATTCTTAAAAGAGCCCTTATATCCTATCCGATGGTTTAAAATATACCTTGCCATGGTTTTTACATCTTCCGGAATCATAAAATCCCTTCCCTGAATGGCGGCATAGGCCTGAGCCCCTTTATAAAGGGCAATGGTCCCCCTTGGGCTGACGCCGTAAAGAAGCCTTTGATCCTGTCGGGTTTTCTCAATAATGTCCATTATATAGTTTCGTACATCTTCCGATACCGCCACTTTTTTATAGGCTTCTCTAAGCTCATGGATTTCTCCCTCTTCAATTCGTGCCTCCAATGTTTCCAGGACATCCATTTTAAGGTTTCGATCAACAATGTCCAGCTCGTCCTCCCGTGAGGGATATCCCATGGAAATCCGCATAAAAAATCGATCCAGTTGCGCTTCGGGCAGAGGAAAAGTCCCATGGGTTTCGATTGGATTTTGGGTAGCGAGCACCATGTAAGGATCATCCAGTTTTCGAGTTTCGCCGTCAACGGTAATTTGCTGTTCTTCCATGGCTTCCAGTAAACTGGACTGGGTTCTTGGGGTGGCACGGTTAATCTCGTCCGCAAGGATTACGTTGGCAAACATGGGTCCTTTACGAAATTCAAAATCCTTTGTTTTTTGATTGTAAAAATGAATTCCCGTTAAATCCGACGGCAGTAAATCCGGCGTGAACTGGATTCTTTTAAACTTTGAACCGATGGTTTTTGCAAAGGAACGTACCAGCTTGGTTTTTCCAAGGCCCGGTGCGTCTTCTAACAGCACATGCCCTTCACAAATGAAGGCCACGGTTAAAAGCTCAATGATTTCGTCTTTTCCGATAATCACCTTGGATACATTTTCTACAACTTTACCTCGAAAATTCTTTACTTTTTCAATACTCATATCTTTGGTCCCTAAGGACCCACCCCCTTTATTTTTCCTGTTTCCACCTCTGATAAAAATGTACTGGTGTATATATAATTTTTTTTATATGATATTTTTCATTTTATAACAAATATTCAAACAATACAATGGTCTCCTATAAAAAAGGAGAATTCTCCAAGAACTTATATAATAAACCCTGTGGGTTGTACTCTACCAACGAGTAATCCACAGGGTTTTTATAAATCTATATCTTCTTACCGTTTGATATCTCTTACTCTTTTGGGTTTTTCTTCTTCGGAGCCAGAGCGTGTATGGATTCTCCTTTAAGACCCATTACCGCCTCTGCAAAACCTTCACTCATCGTGGGGTGGGCATGTACGGTTCCGGTAATGTCATCGATTCTCATACCCTTACTTACGGCAAGTACGCCTTCGTGTATTAAATCCGATGCATTCAGTCCCATAATGTGAACCCCTACAATGGTATCGCCATTGGCAATGACTTTGATGAATCCTTGCGTGTCTCCCATGGCTAAGGCTTTTCCGTTTCCTCCGAACATAAACTTGGAAGTAACATAGTCCAGCTTTTTCGCTTTTGCTTCTTCTTCACTAAGACCAACGGTTGCCACTTCCGGCGAAGTGAAAATGGCACTTGGAATTACTGAACCGTTGTGAGTTATTCGTTTATTCATTGCGGCCTCTGCAGCTATGATTCCATGATGTGAGGCTTCATGGGCAAGCATAATGCCTCCGGTCACATCTCCAATAGCAAATATTCCTTCCACATTGGTCTCATAATTATCATTGACCTCAATCCCTCTTGGGCTGTGATTGATCCCTAAGGTTTCTAAGTTCATTCCTTCGATATTGGGCCTTCGCCCTATGGCGACCAATACCTTTTCACAATTAAGGATCAGTTCTTTTCCTTTTTTCTCACCGACCACTTCGATACTGCCGTCTTCCATAACATTAAGCTCATTTACGGAAGCATTATTATAGATTTTCATTCCCTGTTTTTTTACATAGGCTTGCAATCTTTTGGATAAGTCGCTGTCCAAACGGTGGAGAATTCGATCGTTGCGTTCCACCACGTGAATCTCGGTACCCATAGCATGGAAGATGTTGGCAAATTCCATGCCGATTACGCCTCCCCCGATAATTACAAGGGATTTGGGAATATGATCAAAATTAATAATCTCATCGCTGGTCATAATACTGGGATGCTCACTTTTCATATTTTCCGGTATAAAGGGGGTGGCTCCCGTAGCAATGATGATATTTTTTGTCTCAAGACTTTCAAACTCCCCATCAGGTTTCTTTACTACAACAGTGCTTCGATCCTTTATTTCTGCATTTCCATAAATAGTTTCAACCTCGTAGGAGTTTAAAATTCTCCTTACCCCATCCACCAGCTTAAAGACCACTTCGTCTTTTCTTTTATGAATCTGAGGGATATCTATGGTAAAGCCACCCTCGAGGTTTACTCCAAATTCTTGCATGGTACTGACCGAGTGAATCATTTCCGCATTTTTAAACAACGCTTTGGTAGGAATACAACCTTTGTTTAGGCAAGTGCCTCCCAGGTTTTCTTTTTCTATTACTGTCACAGAAGCACCCAGTTGGGCAGCACGAATAGCCGCTACATAACCACCGGGGCCTCCTCCAATTATAATCAAGTCTTTCATTAAAACTGACACCGCCTTATGATTTTATTCTTCCGGTTCCCACCGTACGATAGGATTCCTTGCTGCGCCCACTTCATCCAGCTTTCTTACCGGCGTGGTATGAGGCGCGGTTTTTACAAGCTCCGGATCATTTTTAGATTCTTCCACAATAGCCTTCATAGCTTCGATAAAGTCATCGAGCATTTCTTTAGATTCGGTTTCCGTCGGCTCCACCATCAACGCTTCATGCACAATGAGGGGGAAGTATACGGTTGGTGGATGGTGACCATAATCCAACAGTCGTTTCGCAATGTTTACCGTCGGCATTTCTGCAATATCCGTATTAATTCCCGCGAGCACAAATTCATGCTTGCAAGGTCGGTCCACCGCCAGTTTAAAGTGATCCTTCAGAGAGTACATTACATAGTTCGCATTGAGGACCGCCACTTCGCTGGCCCGCTTTAATCCATTGTAGCCCATACTTAGGATATAGACGTAAGCTCTTAGATAGATTCCAAAGTTTCCGTAGTAATTTGAAATCTTACCCACGGATTTTGGAGCATCATAGCTTAACTTATAACCCGCTCCCTTCTTCTCTACAAAAGGTACCGGTAAATAAGGAATCAATCGCTCTTTCACTCCTACGGGACCGCTTCCGGGACCACCGCCGCCATGGGGGGTTGTAAAGGTTTTGTGCAGGTTAAGATGAACAATATCAAAGCCCATATCCCCGGGTCTTGTTATTCCCATAATCGCATTGGTATTGGCTCCGTCATAATAAAGGAGTCCGCCGGCCTCATGAACCATTTTTGCAATTTCCTGAATCTGCTTTTCAAACAGGCCTAAGGTGTTGGGGTTTGTAAGCATAAGTCCCGCCACATCATCGCCCATAGCCTCTTGTAATGCATCCAGATCCACTTCACCGTTTTCTTTCGATTCGATGGTTACTACTTCCAGTCCTGCCATGGCCACACTGGCGGGATTTGTACCATGTGAAGAATCGGGAACGATGATTTTTTTTCTGTTGTGATCTCCCTTGTCTGCATGGTAGGCTTTCATCAACATCAGTCCAAGCATCTCACCATGGGATCCCGCAATGGGTTGCAGGGTCATTTTATCCATCCCCGTTATTTCACAAAGCATTTGGTCCAGATTATCCATCAGTTCCAGATTCCCTTGTACTAGAGAATCATCCTGCATCGGATGGGTTTCCGTGAAATTCGGCAGTCTTGCCATATCTTCATTAATTTTCGGATTATACTTCATGGTGCAGGAACCCAGAGGATAAAATCCGGTATCCAACCCATAGTTCCGGTTAGAAAGGTTGGTATAATGTCGCATTAAATCCACCTGACTTACCTGGGGAAGCTCCGGAGCTTCCCCCCGCAAGGCTCCCTTCGGCAAAAAGCTTTCTAAGGATTCTTCCGGCACATCCACTTTGGGGATTTCAAAAGCTCTACGATCGGGGTTCGAAAGTTCAAAAATTAGCGTTTCGTATGTTTTCATTTTAATCCCTCCAATACCTGAACAAATTGATCCATTTCTTCTTTTGTCCGTTTTTCCGTTACTGCCACTAAAAGAGCATTTTTAAATTGTTCTCCGCAAATTCGAAGCTCAATGCCTCCAAGAATTCCTTCTTTTAGGAGAGCCTCTTTCACCTTTGCCGCAGGAATATCACTGGTAATACCGAATTCCATAAAGAAAGGCTTATCATATACAGGCTTGAAGTTCGTTTTTTCTAAAATTTGATTGTATAAATAATGGGCCTTTTGGGCACTCTGGGTTGCCACCTCAGCAATGCCTTTTTTGCCGAGGGCTACCATATACACACTGGCTGCTAAGGCATTTAAGGCTTGATTGGTACAAATATTGGAAGTGGCTTTTTCCCTTCGAATATGCTGCTCTCTTGTTTGCAGGGTTAAGACAAATCCTCTTTTTCCGTCTTTATCTAGGGTTTGTCCTGCAATTCGGCCGGGCATTTTACGAATCAACTTCTTCGTTGCCGCTAAAAATCCGAAATAGGGTCCGCCAAAGTTTAGACCGTTACCCAGGGACTGACCGTCTCCTACGGCGATGTCCGCACCGTAATCTCCCGGTGATTTCAAAACCCCTAAGGTGATAGGATCCACACTCATAATCAGTAAGGCTTTGTTTTTATGGGTCAGTTCTACGATTTCTTCAATTTCGTCCTCTACCAAACCGAAAAAATTCGGGTTTTGCACGACTACTCCCGCAGTGTTTTCACTGATTTTTTCTTCTAAGGCAGCCTTTGAGAAAGTTCCTTCATTAGTGGGAACCACCACAAGTTCTAAGTCCTTAAAGTGTAGATAGGTTTTCAGTACCCTTAAGGTGTTTGGATGAATATTGTCGGGAACAATAATCTCTTTATTTCGGGTTTTATCCACTGCCATAAATGCGGCTTCCGCCACGGCACTGGCCCCGTCGTATAAGGATGCATTGGAAACATCCATTCCGGTTAAGTTGGTAATTAGGGTCTGGTATTCGAAAATTACCTGTAAAGTACCCTGACTGATTTCCGGTTGGTAGGGGGTATATGCGGTATAAAACTCGGATCTTGAAATTACATGGTTGATCACTGAAGGAATGTGTCGGTCGTATACACCGCCCCCAAGGAAGTTAACCAGTTCCTTCCCTTGGTTTTTCCCTCCGAGTTTTTCCATGTGTACTTTAATTTCCGCCTCCGTCATGGCGGGTTTAAGGTTTAAGTCCCGGTTCAAACGAAGTTCCTTTGGAATGTCTTCAAAAAATTCTTCGATGGAATTAAAGCCGATGGCTTTAAGCATGTCCTTTTCATCTTGGGGCGTGTTGGCTATATAAGGAAACATATTTACTCCTCCTCAATAAAGTCTTTGTACTGAACTTCTGATAAGAGGTCCTCTAATTCTTTTTTGTTGGTAATTTCCACTTTAATCATCCAATTTTCCATGGCATCTTCATTTACCAGCTCCGGGGCATCCTCTAACTCTTCATTGACCTCCAGAATTTTTCCGCTGATGGGCATATAAAGATCCGAGGCAGCTTTTACCGATTCTACTACCCCAAAATCGTCTCCCTGTTCGAAGTCTTCGTCAACCTCGGGAAGCTCAATAAATACGATATCACCCAGTTGTTCCTGGGCATAATCACTGATTCCGATTGTTGCATGATCTCCTTCTACCTTAACCCATTCATGTTTCTTCGTAAAAAATAATTCACTCATTCAAATTCCTCCCTTTGATTTTTAATTGATTATTGGGATTGCTCCCCGGTACAGTTATAATGTATTTTTATCCAAATCTATTGGATTCAATCCTTATTTTAAAAATCTTTTTGAAATAATCGTTGCCTCAATCTTACGTTTCCGAACTTTGATTTCAATGGTGCTTCCCATTTTGCTATGTTCGATGTCTACTAATGCATTACCGATGCTCTTTCCTAAGGTAGGGGACAGATAGCCCGTGGTTACATAACCGATCTTTTCCTCTCCTTTGAATACTTCGTATCCTTCTCTTGGAATTCCTTTTTTCATCAGTTCAAAGCCAACGATTTTTCGCTGGAGTCCTTCTTCTTTTTGTTTTTGAAGGGCTTCTTTTCCAATGTAGTTATCTTCGGTAAACTTCACGAAAAATCCCAGTCCTGCTTCCAGTGGGGTAATCTCTTTGGATAGCTCGTTTCCATAAAGAGGCAGTCCGGCTTCGAATCTCAGTGTATCCCTAGCCCCTAGTGCTGCGGGTTTAATGCCTTCCTCTTCTCCTGCATGTAAAATCTCCCGCCATAGTTCCCGGGCATCCTCCGGCTTCATATAAACCTCAAACCCGTCTTCTCCCGTATAGCCGGTTCTGGATACCAGACAGTCTTTACCCTTGATTTCAACACCCTCTTTGAAGGTGAAAAACGTAATCTCTTTTAAGTCAGTATCCGTAAGCTTTTGCAGTATGGCTTCCGCTTTCGGTCCCTGAATAGCTACTTCCGCAACTTCATCGGATTCGTTTTCAATCTCTACATTGTAATTGCTTTGATGGTCCTTGATCCATTGAAAATCCTTTTCAATATTTGAGGCGTTTACCACAAGATAGTAATGCTCTTGGTCATACTTGTAGACTAATAAATCGTCTACCACGCCTCCATCGGGATAACACATGAAAGTGTATATGATTTGGCGATCCTTCAGGGACTTAATATCATTCGTCATTAAATACTGTACGAAAGCCTCGGCCTCTTGTCCACGTATACGTATTTCTCCCATATGGGACACATCAAACAAACCTGCTCGCTCCCTGACAGCTTGATGTTCCTGTAAAATTCCTTCATACTCTATGGGAAGTGCCCAACCATGAAAATCCACTACTTTTCCCTTGGCATTTATATGCTCTTCATAAAGGGGGGTCTTTTTTGCATTTTCCATAATTTATTACACTCCTTTCTGTAAACTCTTTAAAGATTGATCTGGTAATCCTTTCTATAATTGTGATTATAGTATAGAAGACTGAATAATTCAACTGTTAAAAAAATAACTATTAAAGACTGGTTATTCAGTTGTAACAGTTATTATAATTAGGTATGATAAAGAATATTCTTTTGTGGATTAACTACAAAGCCCCCGATCAAGATGGCGCTTGAGGGGGCTTGATTCGTTTTTGGTTTTTTTTATTCTTCGGTTTTTCCATCTCTCTTTTTATAATAAGGATATCCCATGAATATCGCAGGTTTCAACCATATTCTTTGACCAAATTCCTGCTTGTACTTCTCCGATATGAGCCTTTTGAAGAAAAAACATACAAATTCGGGACTGTCCGATACCGCCGCCGATGGTCAGGGGAAGGGTGCTGTCCAGTACCCTTCGATGATATTCCAAATCCTGCTTCCACAGCTCGTCCTTTTCCTTTAGCTGTTGCGCTAAGGCTTTATCATCCACCCGGATCCCCATAGAGGAAAGTTCTAACGCTCCTTGCAGCGGCTCGAACCAAAACAGGATATCTCCGTTTAAAGACCAGTCGTCATAATCCGCTGCTCTGCCGTCATGTTTTTCTCCACTTTTAAGTTTTCTCCCGATCTCCATTAAAAATACTGCACCTTTCTCTTTTGTTATGGCGTCTTCCCGTTCTCCCGGACTAAGTTCCGGATAACGGTCTTCCAGTTCCTGGGTTGTTATGAACGTTATCTTATCGGGAAGAGTGGGTTTTAGTTCAGGGTAGGTGCCCGCCACAAGTTTTTCCGTATCTTTGAAAACTTGATAGAGCTTCTCGACCATCTCTTTTAGGGTTTCCTTTGACCGTTCCTGCTTTGTTAAAATCCGTTCCCAATCCCACTGATCAACATACACCGAGTGAGTGTTATCAAGTACTTCGTCCCTTCGAATGGCATTCATATCCGTATAGATCCCTTCTCCGGGCTGAAAACCGTAACGGTACAGGGCCATTCGCTTCCACTTTGCCAGGGAGTGAACAATTTCGACCTGTGCATGGTCCAAATCCTTTACATCAAAGGCCACGGGCCGTTCGACCCCGTTTAAGTTATCGTTCAGCCCCGTTTCCGGACTTACAAATAGCGGTGCCGATACCCGTGTTAAGTTTAAGGCCATTCCTAATCTTCGTTCAAAATGATCCTTCACTTTTTTTATCGCCACGGCGGTTTCCCGAATATCTAAGGGGGTTTTATAGCCCTTTGGTAAAATCAGTCTTTTTTCTCCGTTCATTTTACTCTCTCCTTTAGCTTTTTTTATACTTATCCCATTACTTCAAAGTCATGCTCATTATATAAGTTACCCGGCAATTTTTTAATCTGGAAATAATTACTCTTTGTTATATAAAAAAACCTCTCCTCCTTTAAAATAAATTTAAAGGACGAAAGGTTCAAGTTTCGCGGTACCACCTTTATTGGCTCAAATAAGCCCACTCATGATCTCTACGGATTGGTCATCGATAGAGTCCCTGTGTAACGGCAGGATCCGACTAAGCCTACTCTGGATAAACCATTTGGGTTAGTAACTCCGAGATGTTTTTCAATACCCTCTTCATACCGGGTTCTCACCTTCCCCGATTCTCTGTGAATCCGATGAATATTTACTCTTCTCATCATAGTCTTTATTTTCTCTAAATTATCTTTCTAAATTAATAGTATTATAGTCTCTTCCACGGTCGCTGTCAAGTATAAAAATAGATTTTTATGAATAACTTTTCTTTTTACGTCTTTTTTGCCTGCTGGGTACGTAAAATCCCTTGGAAATCCTCTACATCCATGGGCCGGTACATATAATATCCCTGTCCCACGTCACAGCCATACTTTTTCAGGATTTCCCATTGTTCTTTCTGCTCAATTCCTTCCGCCACGGTTTCGATCCCCAGACTTTTTGCCATATCAATTACGGATTTTACAATCGCCTGTTCACTATCATTTTTTACAATACCGTCAATAAAACTTTTATCAATTTTAAGCTTATCAATCGGTAAACTTTTCAAGTAACTAAGAGAGGAATATCCCGTTCCGAAATCGTCTAAAGCCACCTTCACTCCCATGGAACGTATACTGTTCATGATTTTCACGGCATAATCCAGATTATTCATAATTACACTTTCTGTAATCTCCACTTCCAGTAATGGTTTCTCAAAACCCGAGTCCTCCATTACTTTTTTGATGTTGTCCAGAAGTCCGTTATGTAAAATCTGGGGAACCGATAAATTTACTGAAATCGGCACAGGTTGTATCCCCTCAGCGAATAACCTCTGATTAAATATACAAACCTCTTTCAATACCCGCTCTCCAATGGGAACAATAATACCCGTCTCCTCTGCCACAGGAATAAATTCCCCCGGGGAAATTCTTCCCCTTATTTTATGGTTCCACCTTAATAAGGCTTCCCCGCCGATAATCCGTCCGGTTTTTACTTCGATCAGGGGTTGAATCTGTATCATAAATTCTTCTTTTTCCAAGGCCATTCGTAAATCACTTTCAAGAATAATGTTATCCCGTATTTTCTCATTCACTTCCCGGGAATAAAAACGCATGCGGTCTCTTCCATTATTCTTTGCTTCATACATGGCTGCATCGGCATTTTTTAACAGGGTATCCTTATCCTGTCCATGGTCGGGAAAAATGGCAACCCCTATGCTTCCTGTTATGAGAAATTGATACCCCTTTACCGTACTTTCCTCCTTTAGTATATTCAAAAGTCGATTGCCGGTTTCATAAATCTTATTTCGATCTGGATTTCCGGTTTTTACCACAACAAATTCATCCCCGCCAAATCTTGTAAGGGACTCTCCCTCTTCTAAATTTTCCTGTATTCTTTTGGCAATCTCCTTAAGAAAGCGATCTCCCATCTCATGGGTAAGAATATCATTGACCTTCTTAAAATTATCTAAATCAATCAGTAGAATCGCCATTTTTTCTTTGCTATCCCTATTGATTTTAATCTGCTCTTCCAGGTATTCCCCCAACCAAAAACGGTTTGGTGCTTTTGTGGTGCTGTCATAATAAGCCATGGTTTGAATTTTTTCTTCCTGAATCCTTTCCTCCGTAATATTGGTATGGGAGCCACAAACTCTAAGGGGGGTTCCGTCGCTGTCCCAAATAGCTTTCGCCTTGCTGAGGATCCATATGTATTGCCCTTTTTGATTCCGTATACGGTATTCCGATTCATAGCTTTGGGTTTCACCTGCCAGGTATTGATCTAATACTTTTTTTACTCTCGGAACATCCTTCGGGTGAATTAAATTAAACCAGTCCTTTTGACTGTGAATTTCCTGAGCATCCTGGTATCCAAGGAGTTCCCGAGGTTTCGTAATAAGAAACCGGTCGGTCTTTACGTTCCAGTCCCAAAGTCCGTCCTTTGAACCTTCCAGAGCCAGTTGATAGCGCTCTTTTAATACCCGTAAATTCTCCTGATTCTCCTCTAAGGTTTTATATTTTTCTTCCAGGTCTTCCTCGGTTGAAATCAGTTCCTCATGAAGGGTCTCTAACTCCTCGTAATTTGCGGCAAGCTTTTCATAAAGGGTCTTCATAGCCTCAGTATTTCGTCGAATGAACCAGTATAACAACACACCGGTTACCCCTACATACACCCACCCTTTAACGGTCTGGGCCATGGTTAAATAAGGGGTTCCCCTTAGGGTATAATCGACTAATTGATCAGAAAAGGCGATCCATAAAAATCCGGCTATCAGGTACACCGTAGTTACACTTATTGGGAAGTTTTGAGTTTTCCGACGTAAAACCTGGTTCCTCTGAAAAAAACCTTCATTTGCTTTTTGAAATTCCTGATGCTTATCCATTCGTTCACATCCTTAGCCTTGGCATCCATGCCGGTATTTTAAATCCTCATTTAATCTATTGTTTCTCGGGACGTCCCTTTCCCCTTTAGACTTTTGCGATGTAGTCTGTACACCGACCCTTTATTTAAGCAATTTTCTTTTTTGATACAGGTCCTTTCCTTATTATATATCCCTTGACTCATTAAAGAAACAATTATTCTTCTCAAAGAATTTTAATATTACTATAACAAAAAGAAAAAAACCCTCTATAGGGTTTTTCGGCTTATTTCTTCCATTCCTTTAGATAGGCTTTTAAATCTTTAATGGTTCCGGAAAATACAAATACTTTCATAGGGGTTCCTCCTTTTATAGACTCTTGGCCGAGTCAAACGTTTGTTCTTGTATTCTCATTATACTCGAACGTTCGTTCCTTGTAAAGAGGTATTTTATTTTTTTATTTTTCATCATCCACTAAATGATGTTTGTTTGCATAAACCGCAGCCTTGGTGCGGTCTTCCAGTTCCAACTTTGATAGAATGTTGCTCACGTGGGTTTTTACGGTTTTAATGCCGATAAATAGGGTCTCGGATATTTCTTTGTTGGTTTTTCCACGACCCAGTTCCAAAAGCACTTCATATTCCCTTTCCGTTAGAATTTCATGTTTTTCCGCCTTTTTCCGGCTGCTTTTCAGCATAACCTGGCTCACTTTTCCCTCTAGAACCGATTCTCCTTCATAGGCTTTTTTTATGGCCCGAACAATATCCTCGGCTTTTGTGGTTTTCAGTAAGTAACTGAAAGCTCCCGCTTCTAAGGCGGGCATTACTTTATCTTCCTCAATAAAACTGGTCAGCACGATAATCTTAACTTCCCAGCCTCTTTCCTGAAAAGCCTCGGTTATCGCTTTGGTGGCTTCAATTCCGTTCATCCCTTCCATTACCAGGTCCATCAGAATAACATCGGGTTTTCTCTCAAGTGCCATTTCCACGCCTTCTTTTCCGTTACCGGCTTCCCCTAGGATTTCAATGGCTTCATCGGTGGATATGTATGCCCCGAGGCCCATCCTTACCATTTCATGGTCATCCACAAGCATTACTTTGATTTTTTTTTCCAAAACTGACCCTCCCATCATTCATTTTTTTAGATTCCTGCCGGATCATTTCGTGATTTTTTTGAAAGTACTTTGTAAACCCACGGGAACCCGAACTTCAATTCTTGTGCCTTTATCAGGAAAAGAAATCACATCAAAACGACCCCCAAGTTCTTCAATGCGCTCCCGCATGGTGGCCATTCCGTAAGAGGATTTTTTGCTCTCTGAATTTTTAATGCCCACTCCATTGTCTTCAATAATTAGGGATAATACCTTTTCTTTTTGAAAGAGTTTCACGGTAAACTTACTGGCTTTAGAGTGACGAAGAATATTGGAAATGGCCTCCTGGGTAACTCTGAAAATATTATTTTCCAATCCGGGAGCTAAACCTTCAATGTTATTCAGTTCCTGATGAATTTCGATATTTTCATGCTTATTATCTAATTCGTCAAGGAGCCTCTCAATTCCTTCTTTTAGACAATGTTCTTCCAAATTTACGGGACGAAGATGCATAATCAAGGCTCGGAGTTCCTGTTGGGCCATGGATACCATCTTTTCGATCATTTTAAAGTATTTTTTCGCCTCTTCGGGACGCTTATCCATTAATTTTGGAATTGCCGCCACTGTCGTATTGATGGCGAACAGTTGTTGGCTGATGGCGTCATGGAGCTCTCGGGCAATCTTTCTTCGTTCCTCCGAGGAGGCGGCTTCCTCGGCACCGGCCAACAATTCTTCATTTTGATTAATCAATCGTTGTAAGGACTCCACCTGTTTTTCCGTTCGCTGGGCCATACGATTAAATTGATTACTGATTTCTTCAAGTTCAATATATCCTCGAATCCTGAGGCGGTAATCCAGTTTTCCCCGGGAAAGTTTTTCGTTGGCGTCCCGAATCACGTGCAGTAATTTTCGAAGGGTTCTTCCTACGGGAAGTCCAACCACTATGGTGGCTCCTATGGAGGCGAATAACCCGATGATTCCGAAAATGAAGAGTAAGCGGAAATATTCTCGGGATAAAAATGAAATTCCCAGACGTTCCTCCAGATAATTGTTACTCATTCCCTCCGTAAGCAGTAGACTGAGTACCAACACTCCCAGCAGGGAAAAAATAACAGTGATCAATCCATTCATCCAGAACTTTTTCACAATATCAAACTGTACGCTTTTTCCTTCCATGGTACGCACAAAAACATTTTTCAGAAACTTCATGTTATCCCACCCTTTTTACAGAAACCTCTCCGATATTTACCGATGCGTTGATTCGAACTTTTTTAAGGGCCTCATCATAATCCTCGCTGCGATAACACAGTAAATTGGAAGATACGCCGGAACGACGATTTTTGTGATGTCTTGAAAACTCCTGTTCCTCTCCAAAAATTTCCACGCTGCCAATATTCACATCGGCGGAAACATCAATAGCCAGATCTTCAGGAACAATAATTTGCACACTGCCTACCCATCCGGAAAGGTTTACATAGGTTACCCCTTCTTCCAAAAGAGCTGTGGTAAGGTCCATATAAACTTCCCCTACCCCTAGACTGTAGCTGCTGTTTTCCAATGCCCAGGGTCGGTCCCCTAAACGAATTTCTCCCACGAAGTGGAATCGCTCCTTACCGGCTTTTAAATCTTCGAAGCTATACGTCTTCGAACCGTTTCCATACTTGCTCTTTGTGGATTTATACCCATATTTCCCAGAATCCTTCGCATATTTTTCCTTAATTTTCGATTTTTTTTCCTGTTGTTTTTGCTTGATCCGCTCTTTTATTTCATCCTTTGAAAATCCTTCCCCTTCATGGCTTTGACTGTATGAAACTTTTTCATCCTCAAACGCTTCCCGGAATTCCTGATACTCGTCGTTGTCCTTATCACTAAATCCTTCCCGTTCTTCTTTTCCGTTGAACTCAAATTCTATAGCATTGGACTTGAAAAACACTATACTCAGGCCTACATAAATAATAAATATGGAAAATACGATACCCCAAAGACCGATACTCTCTGTTGTAATAAATTGGGCGCGGTTCTCTAAGAGCACGCCGCCGATGATGATGAATCCTAAGGACCAGTAAATTCGATTGAATTTTCGTCTATTGCTTACTTTCAAAAATAACCCTTCCACCAGTCGATAGGCCGCCCAAAGTATGATGACTGTGGGCCAATAAGTTGTAATCAGCTCCCGAAGACCTACAGGTATCACCCCTATATTCGTCAGTAGATACAAAACACCTATAGTTATTAATAAAATCCCCATAAAGGATTTCCCGAAATTCATCTTCATCCTTTCCACTCCTTTCTTTTGTTTGTTTGTACGTTCAGTATACGTCATATCCTCTTTTCCTCCAATACCCTTGAGACGGTTTTTTTCTCCGTCTTAAGGCGGAGAGTATAACCCTTGAAATACCCTACAAAAATTGGACAGAATCCTTTTTTTTTGTTATGCTTACTAAGAATATAAATATAAAGGAGCGTTTAATTTTATGACTAAAGAAAACAAAGTATTAGCCGTAGTGGAAGGCCGAGAAATTACCCAACAGGACGTGGACGCCTTATTAGGATCCTTAGATCCTCAACGAGCCATGCAATTTCAATCAGAAGAAGGCAAGAAGACTCTTGTGGAGGAACTGGTAAACCAGGAGCTGTTTTTCTTAAAAGCTAAGGAAAACAACATGGAAGAAGATCAGGAATTTCAACAGGAGCTTGAAAAAATCAAAGATAACTTCTTAAAACAGTATGCCATCAATAAAACCATTAAAGATGCGGAAGTAAAGCCTGAAGAGGCGGAAGTTTTCTATGAAACCAACAAGGAACAGTTCCAGGATCCTGAAAAAGTTGCGTGCAAGCACATCCTTATGGATGATGAAGAAGCCTTGGCGAAAGTAAAAGGCGAAATCGATGCTGGTACTATCAGTTTTGAAGATGCGGCAAAGGAACATTCCAAGTGCCCATCAAAAGAACAAGGCGGAGACCTTGGCGCATTCCCTAAAGGAAAAATGGTGCCGGAATTTGAGGAAGCGGCTTTTAACATGGAAGAAGGATCCATCAGTGCTCCGGTTAAAACCCAGTTTGGTGTACATTTAATCAAAGTGGAAGAAAAGACCGAAGCTTCCGTAAAGTCCTTCGATGAAGTAAAGGGACAATTAATGCAAAACTTGCTTATGCAAAAACAACAAGCTCTTTATACAGAAAAAGTTAAAGAGTACAAAGAACAATTCAATGTGGAAATGAATCTGTAGTTAACAGCTCCATAAACATTGAATTACAAAAACCCTCCAATCGGAGGGTTTTTTATTTGTAAGATGGTTTTATCTATGCAATTTTTATTCCCTCGGAAGGGAAAAGAAAAAACAGGCTCCTTTGCTTGACTCACTCCTGACTCCGATGGTTCCTCCATGGGCTTCTATGATTTTTTTTGAAATAGCCAGCCCCAACCCGGTACTGGTATTTTCCATAGATACAGGCTGTACTTCCCCTTTGAAAAACTCTTCAAAAATCCGCTCCTGCTCTTCCAGGTCAATGCCCGGACCCTGATCCTGTACTTCCGTAACGATCTCCCCATCAATTTTATATACCCGCAGTAAGACTTCCTGTCCCTCATGGGAAAATTTCAATGCGTTTCCCACTAAATTACTGATCACCTGAATGATTTTATTTCGATCGATTAAAAGTTCAAGGCTTCTTTCTTGTATTTCAAGCCTTAAGTTTACAGACTTCTCCTTTGCGGCAAACTGATTGTATTTCAAGGCCTCTTTTATGACTTCTGCGTAGTCCTGCATTTCCTGACAAAGCTTATCTTTACCGGTTTCTATTTTATAGATATCCAAAAAATCCTCCACAAGACGCATCATATATTCACTGGTTTTGTAAATTTCATCCACATAACCGCGTTGCTCTTCTTTCAGATTTTCCTCTTCAGAAAGAACATAGGCTAACGACTGAATGGCTCCGATAGGATTTTTTAAATCATGGGATACGGTTCCCAAAAACCGATTTTTGATTTCATTTAATTGTTTCAGCTTCTGTTTTTGTTCTTCCATTTCGGTGATGTCATCAATTATTAAAAGAGCCATTTCCTCATCCATATATTCGATGGGTTTTGCGGTAAATTGAAAATGCTTTTTTACTTTTTTTCCGTCAATATAAATCTTTCTTGTAGCCCTTTCTTTCAAGGTCTCCCCCTGCAGGGCCCTTAACATGCTTTGACGGAACACGCAAATTTCACAGTGGGCTGTACTTCCGCAGTCCTGCTTTTGAATAACGGTATTACTACAGTCAATCACATTCCCAAAGTATTCCTCATAAATCTTTTTCTCTTTTCGATAGGCAGACATTTCAAAAGCGTTATTCACCCGTTTAATTTTCAGGTTCTGGTCCACTACAAATATTAGGGAATTCACATGATTAATCACGGAATTTAAAAACTCTTTAGATTCTTGTAATGTTTCCATCCGGGTATCTTCCATCAAACTACCTCCATAATTTTATTGGGTGCTTTCTTCAGAGATCTCTTTACTGTTTGGTGCCCCCGGAATTTCATCAAAATTTTGATTTTCAAAATAGATACTTCGGGAAGGAAAGGCTATGGATACCCCTTGTTCCTTTAAAATATCCATGGCTTTAAAGTTTATATCCTCTTTAATTCTGAGAAATTCCGCCCACTGGGTGGTCAGAGCAAAACAGTAAATGAAAACATCCAAACTGCTTTGATTAAATTCATTAAAACGCACCACAATAAACTCGTTATCAATTTCTTCATGATCAATAAGCAACGCTTCGATCAACCGGGTACAACGCTCCAGCTTTTCCCTGGGAGTAGAATACATCACTCCGAGGGTAAACATAACCCGTCTTTTTCCCATTCGACTCCAATTGGTTATGGGTTCTTTCACAATGCTTGCGTTGGGAACATGAACCAGGGCTTGGGCGAAGGTTCGAACCCGGGTGCTTCTAAAGGATATTTCCTCCACCACCCCTTCTACGGAGGGTGTTTCAATCCAATCCCCCAGGGTAAAGGGTTTATCCAGGGTAATAACCATGCCTCCAAAAAGATTGGCCAGGGTATCCTGGGCCGCCAAAGCAAAAGCCAATCCCCCGATGCCCAGCCCTGCCACAAAGCTGTTCACATTGTATCCCCATTCCTGAACCACGATACTTACAGCTAAGGCAATAATGATGATCCGAGTGCCCTTTGCAATAAACTGAATCAGGATATCATTGACTTCCACGGAAAAACGCTTGGCAAGGCTTTCGAAAACCCCCGAGGTTTGATTGAATAAATTCATAAATCCCCAGGCGATCAGGATAATTAATAGGGACCGAAACAGATTAAGATTTACAGCATCCACATTCGGCGGAAGATTTAACAGTCTCAGGGCAATATAGACCCCTGAAAACCCCACCAGAACCCGAAAAGGTCCTTCAAAGGATTTTACCATTTTTCGCGGGAAATCGGTCTTTGCCTTTGAGGTTACCGCCAGCATTATTTTCATTACATACTTTGTAATGGGCTTTCGAAGTCCGCTTACTATTAGAAAAGCCAACAGCGCATAAATCCAATGGTAATACTCTCCCAACACACCAACATTTATATAGAATTCACTAATTCCAACTGACATAAAATACCTCCTTTAAGCAATAGAGATTTCCAAAATATTCATGGTATCCTCGCTTCCCATAACCTTAATTCGGTATTGAATCTTGACGTGTATTTTAGGAACCTCTTCCTCTATAGTAACTGCAATACGATGGGTTGTAATATTCATCTCTACAAGGCCGTAGGGTGTTTCATACCCTGTGGAATGAGTCTTTCCTTTTTCAAAAATCATATCCGCTTTAGCACTGCCGAAACGCCGGATATTAACCCGATCTTCTCCTTCGATTTTCAATGTGGTTGTGGATCCTTCCATTCCCGATAATTCCGATTCTTCATAAACCACGTAATACTTATCATTTTTCTTGAAAAAAGTGCCCTCGGTTACCAATTCAATGATATTCTCTTCCCCTTGAGCGTCCTTTTGAGTCCCGATAATTTTAACCTGTACCTGTTGTTTCATCTCATCTTTCCTTTCTTTGCTGTTACCTTTTATTGTGTTTCTCCTTGAAAACGTTGAAACCCCAGTTCTATTAATTCATCCACCAAAGCTTCATAGGAAACTCCCGTGGCTTCCCACATTTTAGGATACATACTGATCTTGGTAAATCCGGGCATGGTATTGATTTCATTGAAGTAAATCTCCCCCGTAGTCTTCTCCACGAAAAAGTCAATCCGGGCAAGTCCCGTGCATTCCATAGCTCTAAAAATCTTTTTTCCCTGACTTTGAATTTTCTCTCTTTGCTCTTCGGAAAGCTTAGCGGGAATAATATATTGGCTTTTTCCGTCAAAATATTTATCCCGATAATCATAAAACTCATTATGGGGAATAATTTCCGAGGGCAGGGATGCTTTGGGACTGTAATTTCCCAGTATGCCGCATTCTATTTCCCGAGCATTAATAAATTCTTCCACTAAGACTTTTCGATCATAGCCCAGGGCTAAATCGATGCCTTCACACAGTTCCTGACGATTATGGGCCTTTGTAATGCCCACACTGGAACCGAGGTTCGCCGGCTTAATAAACACCGGATAGGGAAATCGCTTTTCAATCTCCTCTTGGTGCTTGATTTTTTCTTCCCGGCTTTTTCCATACTGCTCTTTTAAAATTACGTGAAAATCTGCCTGAAGAACGCCTAAGGTGCTTACAATTCTTTTCGTCATCACTTTATCCATGGCCGCAGAAGAAGCTAAAACCCCGGCTCCTACATAGGGGATATTTAACATCTCGCACATTCCCTGAATGGTACCGTCCTCTCCGAATGGTCCATGGAGCACAGGAAAAACCAGGTCAATCGCTTCTTTTCGATGCTGATTCCACAGGACCATTTTCCCCTTGGGATCTTTTCCCGTATTGGTGCGAAGAGAAAGGTCCTGCCCTTCTTCCTTGGCTAAGTATTCCTGAAGTTCCTGCCAACTTTTTTTTCTTAAAATATCCAAAGGTTCCTCAAAGAACTTCCAGGTTCCTTCTTTAGAAATTCCCACGGGAGTAACCTTATATTTTTTTTCATTGATTGCATTTAACACGGATAATGCGGACATTAGAGAAACTTCGTGTTCTCCGGACTGTCCTCCTAAAACTACCAGTATGTTTTTCTTCAAAGTATTTCCCTTCCTTTCTTTGCTCCGATAATCGGTTACTCACCCTTTAGATTAGCTGATATCTCCATTTATGATTTGTTATAGGTATTGACCACATAGGTTTGATGATGATATTTTCTTAAGTTGTGGGCCGCTTTTTTTGCCTTATCCTGATCTTTGAAAATACCGAATACCGTAGGACCGCTTCCGGTCATCATGGTTCCCATGGCATTGTACTGCATCATCTTTTTCTTAATTCCTTCAATGGCTTCATGTTTTTTTAAGGTTACACTTTCCAAAGCATTATACATGGTCCTGCTAATGAACCTTAGATCCCTATTTTCGATAGCGGTCAAAAACTCTTTCGGTAGGGGTCTTGCCTCCAGGCCTGTTAAGTCCAGCTCTTTATATACCTCCGGTGTTGATACGGAAATCCCCGGTTTACAAAGGACAATCCAGGTGTTTTTCAATCCAGTAATCGGCGTCAGTCTCTCTCCGATTCCCTCAGCCACGGCTGATCCCTCCATTACAGAGAAAGGTACATCGGCGCCTAAACGAAGTCCCAGATCCCGAAGCTTTCCTTGACTTAAGTTAAGGTTCCAAAGCTCATTGAGCCCCTTTAAAACACCGGCAGCATTTGCACTGCCCCCGGCTAGCCCTGCGGCGACAGGAATATTTTTATCAATGGTAATCTCGACCCCTTTATCAATATCATATTCTTCTTTGATCAGATTTGCCGCTTGCACCGCAATATTTCCCTCATCCCTGGGGATATAAGGAGAGTTTGTGTATAGAAGAACTTCATCTTTTTCCCTTTCTTTAAGGCTTACTCTATCGTATAGGCCGATGCTCTGCATAACCATTTGTAGTTCATGATATCCGTCATCCCGCTTTTTGATGACCTCTAAATATAAATTGATTTTCCCGTAGGTTTTGATTGTTATTTTATCCATCTTCCAAAGCCCCCATTACGTCATGAATTTAATGTTTATTATAACTTATAACCGGGAACTTGTAAAAATAAATCTAAAAAGCTCCCTTCTCCAAAGAGGGAAGGGAGCCTTTCTTTTTTGCCTTATCTTCTATCGGCTTACGATTACGGTTCCGGTTTTGCCTTCAATGCCTTCCTTCGCTTTATCCAAAGAAGTGATTAAGGTTTTTCGTCCCGGTTTGGACTCCACAAACTTTAATGCAGCTTTTACCTTAGGCAGCATGGATCCCGGAGCAAAGTGTCCTTCCTCCATATATCCTTTCGCTTCCTCGATGGTAATTTCCGATAACTCTTTTTCCTCGGGAGTACCGAAATTAATCGCAACTTTTTCTACGGCGGTTAAAATGATCAGCATATCCGCATCCAGGATTTCCGCAATTTTTTCCGAAGCAAAATCCTTGTCGATTACTGCAGGAACCCCTTCCAGAACGCCGTTTCCTCGATCAAGAACGGGAACGCCGCCGCCGCCCACGGTGATAACCACATGTCCGTTATCCACGAGGGTTCGAACGATCGGTGCTTCCACAACGTCTACGGGCTCGGGAGATGCCACGACCCTTCGGTATCCTCTACCGGAGTCTTCCTTCATCACAAATCCCATTTCTTTTTCCAGATTTTTTGCATCCTCTTCGTTAAAGAAAGAGCCTACAGGCTTGGTGGGATTTTGAAAACCGGGATCTTTTTCATCCACTACCACTTGGGTTACCACGGTTCCAACTTCTTTTTTGATATCCCGCTGTATCATTTCTTCCCGGATGGCCTGTTGTAAATGGTACCCGATATAGCCTTGAGACATGGCACCGCATTCAGGAAAAGGCATGATGGGTAAATCGTTGTTCATAGCTTTTGCGGCTTCGTAGGTCGCCACCAGTTGTCCCACCTGAGGACCGTTGCCATGGGCAATAATTACCTCATGACCGTCCTGAATCAAATCGACGATGGGTTTTGCGGTCTCCTTCGCTGTTTTTATTTGCGCCTTTGCAGTGGTATCCTTCGGATCCGCCTGAAGAGCATTCCCCCCCAGAGCAATAACAATTCTACTGTTTTGATTAACCATATTAAGCGCTGACAAAATTGTCAGCTTCCTCCCTTCTCGATTCAATAAGTTTTTTTCTCAATTTTTAAAACGGAAACACTTCCTACGATCAAGAAGTGTTCCCGGTTGTTTTTATCCTTTGTTGCTGTCAGGGTTGGCTAACCTAACCCATGGTTGCTACCATTACCGCTTTAATGGTATGCATTCGGTTTTCCGCTTCATCAAATACCACGGAGTGTTTCGAGCGGAATACCTCATCGGTAACTTCCATTGCGGTAAGACCAAATTTCTCATGGATCTCTTTGCCCACATCAGTCTCCAGATCATGGAAAGCCGGTAAACAATGCATGAAAACCAAGTTTTCATTCCCTGTTTTTCGAACCATATCCATATTTACCTGATAATCCTTTAATAGCTTGATTCGTTCTTCAAATTGATCTTCTTCTCCCATGGAAACCCATACATCGGTGTAGATAACATCCGCATCTTTCACACCTTCTGCAACGTCATCGGTGATGGTAATGCTTCCGCCGGTTTCCTTGGCCAGCTCCCGCATTTCACTTACTAAATCTTCTGCCGGGAATAATTCCTTCGGCGCTACGGCTCTAAAGTCCATTCCCATTTTTGCTGCACCGATCATTAGGGAGTTCCCCATATTATTTCTTGCATCCCCCAGGAAAGCAAACTTCACTTTATTAAGAGGCTTATCCACATGCTCCGTAATGGTTAGCAAATCCGCAAGGATTTGGGTCGGATGATATAGATCGGTCAGTCCGTTCCAAACAGGAATCCCCGCGTGCTTTGCCAAAATGTCTACGGTTTCCTGCTTAAATCCTCGAAATTCCATGCCGTCATAAAAGCGACCAAGGACTTTCGCTGTATCTTCCAAAGATTCTTTTTTTCCCATTTGTGAGTCGCTGGAACCAAGGAATGTTACATGGGCTCCCTCATCTAATGCGGCAACTTCAAAAGCGCAACGGGTTCTTGTGGAGGCTTTTTGAAACAGCAGTACCACATTTTTTCCCTCTAAGGCCTTTTCTTTACTTCCGGTTCGTTTCTTGGCTTTCAGATCCTTAGACAGATCCAAAAGGTATTGAATTTCTTCCGGGGTAAAATCCTTCAACGTTACAAAGTTTCTTCCTTTTAAATTTACTGGCATGATTCATTCCTCCTTGTTTTTTTAAATAGTTATATTTGAAAACAGCCTTGCTTATTTGATTCACTTATTTTAAATCTTCTCTTACTAAGGGCATGGACATGCATCTCGGGCCGCCTCGACCTCTTACAAGTTCCGAACCTTCGATTTCCACCACTTCAATTCCATGGCTTCGAAGGGTTTTGTTGGAAACTTCGTTGCGATTATAGGTTACCACAACTCCCGGAGCAATGGCTAAGGTATTGGTACTGTCATTCCACTGTTCCCTTGCGGCAGTGATGGGATCCCCGCCCCCACTCTGGATAAGGTTTACCGAAGGCAGATTTAAAACATCCTGCAGGGCGTCTTTTAAGCTGGCTTTTTCCTTTACTGCCAGACCCTTTTTTCCCGGAGTAATTTCATAAGCCTTAAGGGCTTTTTCAATTCCGGGGTAGATGGTAAACTTGTCATAATCCACCATGGTAAACACCGTATCTAAGTGCATATAAGCCCGGGTAAAGGGAATCTGTATGGCCAGTACCTTTTTTACAGGAGCTTTGTCGAAAAGCCGCTCAGCAATAATTTCCACGGCTCTTGACGAGGTTCTTTCACTTACCCCGATAGCCACCACTTCATCGCTGAGAACCAAGACGTCCCCTCCTTCGATACTGCTTTTTTCCTTATAATCGTACCAAAGGGGTGTATCTTCTTTTTTAATTAAAGGATGATGTTCATAAACATATTGTAAAAACATGGTTTCACGGTCTCGAGCAGGAGTATTCATTTTGCTGATGCTTAAGCCCTCTCCAATCACTGCTCCCGGATCCCGGGTGAAATATAAATTCGGAATGGGATTGATATAGAAAGGATAATCCCGTTGAATATAATCTCCAAGACTGCGTTTTTCCTCTCCCGCATCCAACTCCGACTTCAACAGTCCGGATATGGCGATTTCAACCAATTGCCCAGGCTCTTTTTTCTGCAGGAACTGTCGAATCTCTTTGTTGATACGGTCATTATCGGCTCCGGCGATTTCAATGAGTTCATCGATGAAATCCTTCCTTACCTTCTCCTCGTTTAAAACTTCTTCTAATAATTTCTCGTAATAATAAACCTTCGTTCCCCGATCCTCCATCACCTTTGCAAAGGCATCGTGCTCTTTTTGCATTTGACGCAGCCAGGGAATATCATCAAACAAAAGTTCTTCTAAATAAGCAGGGGTCAATCTTTCCAATTCTTTTCCCGGACGATGAAGCATAACGGCTTCCAGCTTTCCAATTTCTGAGGTTACATGTAAAAAACCTTTTGAATTTGTCACGGTGAAGCTCCTTTCTCTCATAGGATTTGAACTTGGTATGTTTGGTGAAAATGCATTCTTATCATTCTGTTGTCATGCTTAAGTATCCTTGCTTTTCTTTCATAGTTACAGTATATATTTCATTGATGTATAAATCAAGTGGCTATTTTTATAGCTTTCTATTCATTTTATGCATTCATTGTATATTTTTACAGCCTCCATGCCTTATAAAATCCTCCCATTGCATATATAAGGTTTTTAAAGATTTTATATTTAAAACATCATGAATAAAGATAACCTGGAACTCATATTAATAATTTTGAATTTTAAAAATATATTTTCCCAAGAAAAAACCACCTATTGTCAATAATAGGTGGTATGCATTAATTAACCTCTATGGGGTCGTGTTGAGTGCTGAATGTCAATTCCACTGTGGAAGTCAATACATCCGAATAGCTGTAGCAAATTCTTCTGTCTGCGTCAAACTCGCCTTCGATTTTAACGACAAAAATACTCGGATAGGTGTTCTCTAATACGCCTTCTTTCACCATCACTTTCTTTCGGCCTTTGTCCGCTTTCAACGTAACTTTTTGACCGATATAACCTGTAATGTTCTTTCTGATTTGATCTAACGTATTACCGTTCGCCAAAGAATCACCCTCTTTCAAATGATTAACGCATATTTACATTCATATCGTAACATATATTATGGGTTTTGTCAAACAAGTAAACTTAATATTCTACATCGATCTTCTTCATTTGTCAAATGAATTATAAAAAAAAGACCCAATATTTATCGGGCCCAAAAAAATTGATATTTCTATTGTTTTTTTATTAGCAACTGCCACCGCCGGCGGCGGACATATAAACTACAAAACCTTTTCTTAACATCCCGCTCTTATAATCCACGGTAACACCATCGATTTGTCGGTCTAGTTCTTTTTCCACCAAAAATCGATAGCCTTCCACTTCTTTGATGTTGTCATCCTCTTTTGACTCATCCAGAGTCATTCCGAAAGTTGGGCCGCCTCATCCGACCCCTTGCACAAAAATTCTTAAGTCTTTACCGTCGGAATTTTGGTTTTTCAGTTCATCTTTTGCTTTTTCCGTAAGTTTTATATCCATGTTAATCCTCCTTATTCACACCCCCGTACCAGGGGGTTTCTTTTATTATAAACCCTTCATAAAAAAAAGTCAACCACTGTGATTTTTTTACCCTGTTCCATTATTACCCTTTCTTTCCGCCGGTAAAACATTGTACCCTTCCCTTTACTCCTGAAACAAAACCCAAGGCACACCTTGAATATTCTTATTATTCTGAGTAGCTTAAATAAATTGAATTCTTAGACGTTTTATAGTATGATTGCATTAAGTCTCAGGTGTGAAATAATTATCCTTTTGCTTTTAAAACTTCTAAAAGGGGGTATGGATAAATATGTACTAAAGCGTGTATCATACGGATTGATTGGGAGCGGTTTGCAGAAAGTGCAATATGGTCTTCCCATGTTCCTGCTGCAACCCAATAAATATATTAAAACCCAGAAGAAAGGAGGCATCAAAGAATAGGAAAAAACATACAGTACAAATAAAGGAGGATATCTATGAAAGAAAAAAAGCAAGCTACGCTGTCACATGCCTTATTTACTATTGTTGTTCTCATTGTTTCACTTTTTTTGGGGATCGTTACCTTCGGTGCTGACCCCCATATTCCTTTATTGGTCGGTGTAATTGTCGCTGGAGCAGTTGGGATTTTTGCTCTTAATTACACTTGGGAAGAAGTGGAATCAAGCATTATCGACGGAATTAAACTGGCCATGCAGGCAATACTTATTCTTATGATTATCGGTACATTAGTTGGAACATGGTTATTAAGCGGAACGGTTCCCACCCTGATTTATTATGGGCTGGAACTTCTCGCTCCGGGAATTTTCCTGATTGCAACCCTCTTAATCTGTTCAATTGTTGCACTTTCAATCGGAAGTTCCTGGACAACTGCTGCAACCATCGGTATTGCATTAATTGGAGTCGGAACGGGATTTGGTCTCCCTGCAGGTGCAGTAGCCGGAGCCGTGGTTTCCGGGGCATATTTTGGTGACAAAATGTCCCCGCTTTCCGATACCACCAACTTATCTCCCGCCATGGCAGGTGGAGAGCTATTTACGCACATCAAATATATGATGTGGACAACAGCTCCTGCCTATGTCATCTCTTTAATTTTCTTTGGAGTTCTAGGAGCTACTTATACGACAGAAGCATTGGATCCAGGTGGAATCATCGAAATTCAGGATGCTCTTTCCGGGGCATTTAATTTAAATCCCCTACTTGTAATTCCACCGCTACTGGTTATTGTCATTGTCATTTTTAAAGTGCCGGCAATTCCCGGACTTCTTGCAGGAACCATCCTGGGGGGAATTTTTGCAGCAATATTCCAGGGAGCGGGAATGACAGAGATTATCGATGCTGCTCATTATGGCTATGCTGTAGATACTGGTGTTGAGGTTGTTGACGAGCTAATTGATGGTGGAGGACTGGACTACATGATGTGGACGGTTTCTCTGATTATCATAGCCCTTTCCCTAGGTGGAATTATGGAAAGTACGGGTATGCTCAAGGCCATCGGCGCTTTCGTTCTAAAGTTTGCCAAAGGAACCGGCTCCTTGGTTCTTGCAACAATTTTATCCTGTCTTTTTATTAACCTTGTTTCCGGAGACCAGTATCTTGCACTGGTTGTGCCTGGAAGAATGTACAAGACGACCTACGAAGAACGGGGTCTCAGCCCAAGAGTTCTTTCCCGAGCGCTGGAGGGTGGAGGTACCTTAACCTCTCCATTTATCCCATGGAACACCTGTGGAGCCTTTATGTGGAGTGTTCTCGGGGTACACCCCTTTGTTTATGCTCCGTTTGCGGTCTTTAACTACACGGTGCCGATAATTAATGTGATTTATGCATACATCGGCTTCAGAATTGAAAAGCTCGACACAGAGTAGAATGATATAATGAACATTATAACTTAAGGAAGGTGCTTTAAGCGCCTTCCTTTTAATAAAAAGGATGTGACTCATTTATGGCAGAACACCATGAAAATCCCTACATAAAAATCAGCGAACTAGACCAAAATTTATCGGTGTTTGATTCTTTAAGGGAGCGATCCGGAACAAAAAACCGGATTATCAATTATTTACAAACCCTGCTTGGTCTGACAGGGGTTTTTCTCATTTTTCTCAGTTTCATCAACAGTTCTTATTTCTTTATCGGTGCCCTGATTTTAGTGGCAAGGATCTATTGGAAAAAGAATGAAAGTCCTGAAAATTATCATATACAGCAGGCAAAAACACTCTATCGTAAAAAGCGTTATCCTAAAGCAATTCCCCATTTAATCAAATTGACGGAATATTTTCCCGATGAACCCTATCTTAAGTTAATGCTTGCAGAGTCCTACATGGGAAAGGGAGAGAAGGATAAGGCATTTGAATTGTATCATCGGACAATTATGAGTGACAGTGAAGGTAAAATTGATCCGGAAGTTGTTGACAAACATTTTGTTAATGCCATGCACTTAGCGATTGACAAAGAAGATTGGAACACGACCATCTTTTTGGGAGACAAAATAAAAGCGACTAAAAATCAGGAATTTCACATGAAATTATATAGTCACTATTACCAGGGGATTGCTTATTATCATAAGGATGAACAAAAACAGGCAAAACATCATTTTAAAAAAGTATTCGAGATGGACTCGGAGTTTAAAAATATTGTAAAAGTGCTTGAAGGTTTAAAGAAAAAGGAAGAAATTGAACACCTCTTCAAATAATTTGAGCACATCAGTCCCTAAGAGAATACGAAACGGTGTGTATACATTACCAGGGTTATTTTTTTTGATTGAACTACCATCAAAAAACCCCCCGATGAAATCATCGGGGGTTTTTTCAACCTGTAAACCGGATCTTTATAAAGGGTTCCACTCTAGTTATGTTAGCATTCATTTAGTTTAGGATAACTGAATACTTCTTTATTTTCTACTGCCCTAAGGCGTCTCTAATGGCTTCTAGGGCGCCTCTGCTGGATGCCGTAGCGCCGGATACTGTATCCACTTCGGTTGATTGAGCCGCAATTACGTCTTCAATCATTTCCTCGATGGCTTCGTCCCCAAAACCGGGAGTTTCGCTTTGTTCCACAACAAAGATATCGACAATTTCTCCATCGTCAAAGACAACATCCAATACAATATCTCCGCCATAACCCGAGGCCGTTCCAAGTACTCCCTGTTGCTCATGGTCTGCGTCCCCAAGTTCGATTCCCGCATCTTCCAGGGCTTGACGTACACCGGAAATAACCGCCTCACTGGATACGGTGGCTCCGGATACCGTGTCCACCTCAACAGACTGTTCATCAAGAATCGCCTCGATGGTTTCCTCCATACCGGCGTCTCCTAAACCTTCGGTTTCACTGTGCTCCACAATATTGATCCCTACAATTTCTCCATCGTTAATGATCACATCCAACACAACATCTCCGCCATAACCTTGGGCGGTAACATTATACACATCTCCCGTAACGAGACCGGCCCGGGCTAATGCGTCACCTACTGCGGCAATTGCTGCGTTAGACGATATGGTTGCCCCGGAAACCACTTCCACATCCGTGGAGTTCGTCTCGATCATCTCTTCAATAATTTCTAGTATTGCAGCGTCGCCAAGACCTTGGGTTTCGTTATGCTCTAGTAGATCAACCCCTACAATTTCTTCTCCGTCAATAAATACCTGCAGTCGGATTTCTCCGCCGTATCCCTCTGCGGTTACTTCATAACTTTCTGCTCCTGCGGCCACATTATCCCGTAAAGCATCGTATCCCACCAGGGTGCCCAGGGCAATAATGACCATAGCCACCACAGCAATTATTTGTTTTTTATCCATTTCTTCAACCCTTTCTTTGATTGTATTATTATTAGAATTTTAATTTTCCACTCCACACATTATAACACAGCTTAGTTAATTTTTAAACACAAAAAATAACAATTATTGATTAGTAACCTCTCTTACTTTGCCCGTATGCCTTCTATTCTGCTACCGATCCTGATGACAGAAATATTGAATATTTTTGTATCCCCTTTCCCGCTTATAAATTAGAGCAGACTTTGATCAGCACTCTGCAGTTCTTGTTCCCTTATCCTTAAAAATTCGATCATATTTCCTATGTGCTCTTCCAGAGACAGTCCTAATTCCTCCGCCCCTTTTTTTAGGATTTCACGGTCCACCCCTTTCGCAAAGGCTTTGTCCTTGATTTTTTTCTTCACGGACTTGTACTTCAAATCCTCAAAACTTTTCGAAGGACGCACCAGGGCACAGGCAACAATAAAGCTTGCCAACTCATCGCTGGCATAAAGGGCTTTCGCCATTAAGGATTCTCTAGGGGTATTCATATAATCCGCATGCCCTTTAACGGCTTCAATAATATCCGGGGATAAACCCCTCTCCTGTAAAATCTCCACCCCTTTTTTCGGGTGTTCTTCCGGATATTTTTCATAATCCAAATCATGCAGCAAGGCGGTGACCGACCATTTTTCCACATCTTCCTCGAACTTTTTTGCATAACCCCGCATGCCGGCTTCCACTGCCAGGGTGTGTTTTAGCAGTTGCTCACTTAAAACGTATTCATTGAAAATAGACAGTGCTTCTTGTCGCTTCATATGATCGCTCCTTTATTTATTCTTGATTGTCATGATTTAACTATTCATTCTATCATAATTTTCTGATTAATAAAGAGAATTTTAGATATATATTGTAATAAGGGAAAATATTTTTGAGAGTATATAATCATTAATGAGGAGGTTTAACAATGAAAATTCAATTTTTAGGACATTCCGCATTTTATGTGGAAGAGGAAGGGTTAAAAGCCTTAATTGACCCCTTTTTGGAGGAAGATCTTAAACAGGACTTTACGGTTGAAGAGTTGAACTATATTTTCCTTACCCATGGACATGGGGACCATCTGGGCAGTACCGTGGAGCTGGCCAAAAAATCCGGGGCAACCGTTGTGGCAAATCATGAGATTTGTATTTATCTCTCCGCCTTTGATGTGAAATGCCACCCCATGCATATCGGAGGGCGCACATCCTTTCCCTTCGGAAAAGTAAAAATGACTCCCGCCCTTCACGGCTCGGGAATCCAAACCGAGGAGGGCGTCATAAACGGCGGCAACCCCGGAGGCTTTTTAATTGAAGCCGCAGGAAAAAAACTCTATCATGCCGGGGATACGGGACTTACCTATGATATGAAACTGCTGCAGATTGAGGAAGTGGATGTGGCTTTACTGCCCATCGGGGGAAATTTCACCATGGACGTGGAAGATGCCCTTCGGGCGGTGGACTTTATCGAACCGAAAATTGCAATTCCCATGCATTACAATACCTTCCCCGTTATTGAAGCCTCACCGAAAGCATTTGTGGAGGGCGTAGAAAAAGCCCTGGGTAAAGTCTTGTCTCCCGGAGATTCCTTTGACTTTTAGACCTTTCAGGGCTTACCATTACCTCTTAATTTTTGACTACGGAAACAAAATTTGCTGAAACCCGAAATTTTAACAGATCTCCCTGTTGTATCGTTTCATTGGGATGAAGGTATACCAGCAGGGAGGTTTTTTCTTTTTTCTGAGTGGTTACACTGATTCTCGCTTCCAGGTACTCCCCTACATAGCTGTAGGTCTCCACGTTTCCTTCGATCTCTCCGTCCTCGGCCAGTTGAAATCCGTTGGGTCTAAGAGATATTAAAATCTTTTCTCCTTCGGATATAATATGATACTGATTACAGGGAATTCGACCGATATCCGTTCTGATCCACCGTTTTCCCGGTTCAACCGTCCCCTCCATCATGTTGGATTCCCCTACAAATCCGGCAACAAAAGCATTGTTGGGAAACTGATAGATTTTTCTCGGGCTTCCTTTTTGCTGAATGATGCCGCCTTTCATCACTACAATTTCATCGGATATGGCCAGGGCGTCTTTTTGATCGTGACTGACCAGTATTCCTGTGGCATTGGCTTTCTTTAGAATTCTTCTAACTTCGTTTCTCATGGTCTGTTTCAGATTGGTATCCAAATTACTAAAGGGTTCATCAAGTAATATTACTTCCGGCCGTTTTGCCAGGGCCCGGGCCAAAGCCACCCGCTGCTGCTGCCCCCCGGACAAATGATGTACTCCTTTATGCTCAAATCCAAGAAGATTTACCATTTCCAGAACCTCTTGTACCCGCTCCTTTTTATCCTTTCCCCGATAGCCGAAGCCGATATTTTCTTCCACGTTTAAATGGGGAAACAGGGCATAATCCTGAAAAACCATACCGATTTTTCTTTTTTCCGCAGAAACCCAGGTTTTCTCTCCGGCCATAAGTTTTCCCCCGATAGATATTTCGCCGGATTCCGGTCGTTCAAATCCGGCAATCAAACGAAGGGTTGTGGTTTTCCCACAGCCGCTGGGTCCCAACAGCGTGATGATGCTTCCTTTTTTGACCTTTAGGCTGACATTGCAAACCGCCGCCTGTCGTTCCCCTTTATAGGTCTTCGTAATTCCTTTTAATTCAATGGCCGTTTCCACTTTTCCACCCCTCCCTTAATATTTATCCAGTAAAAACTTAATCGGAACAATCGATACAATAATGATGATCAGCGCTGCCGGCGCAGCCATATGATACACGGCCTCACTGGCCTCTACCCAAACCCTTACGGCCAAGGTATCGAAATTCGGCGGACGCAGCAATAGGGTTGCGGGCAGTTCCTTCATGGAGCTGACAAAAACCAGGGCCCCTCCCGCAAACAGTCCCGGAAGCATCAAGGGAAGGATCACCTTGAAAATCACTTTCCAAAAGGGTTCTCCCAGGTTCCTTGCGGCTTCATCGATTTTCGGAGGGATCATTTCCAGGGAAGCACTGCTGGACTGCATGGACTGCGGTAAAAACCGAATCAGGTACGCAATGACGATGACAAATGAGCTTCCATAAAGCACAGGGATGTACCGGTTAAACAAAAAGATGATTCCAAGGGCTACAATCACCCCGGGCAGTGCATAACCGGAGTAGCTCAGCCGTTGTAAAATCGTGGTGAATTTCGACGGGTACCGGGATTTTAAGTACACAATGGGAAAAGCAAAGACCATGGAAAGGCCTCCCGCCAGCAGGGAAACTTGAAGGCTGTTCATTAAGTAACCCCAAAATCTCCCGTCAAGAGCTCCCCGGGCAATCCCGATCCAAGACCAGTAAAGGATTACTCCCAGGGGAATAATGATGGTTACACCAATGACCAGAAGAATCACTCCCACTAAGGGATAACGCCATTTCCCGATATCTAAAATTTCCAGGGTTCGGTAAGAACTGTCCGCTTGAAAGTACGCTGTTTTTCGGCCTACCCTGGCCTCCAACCATAAGACCCCCACGGTTAAAATAATTAACACCAGACTTAATATCGTAGCGGATACATTGTCGTACCCTCCCATTTGATAGTAGATTGCAGAGGTAAAAGTATTATAGCGAAGCATGGAGATCGCTCCGAAGTCCGATAATACATACAGGGCAACCAGAATGGCTCCTGCTCCTATGGAAGGTCGAAGAAGAGGCAGATTCACCTTTAAAAACACCCCCAGATTATCCAGTCCCAGGGATCTTCCCGCCTCCTCCAAGTTTCGATTCATCCGCTTTAAGGCGGAACGCACCACTAAAAACACGTAGGGATACGTAAAGATCGTCAGTACAAAGGCCACGCCGGAAAAAGAATAAATTTGAAACCAGCTTCCCAGGGGACCCATAGGCCCAAAAATCATGATATAGGTTACCGCCCCTACATAAGGGGGGATAATTAAGGGCAACACCAATAGCCAGGAAAAAATCTTTCTTCCCGGCACATTACATCGAGTTACGGCAATTGCAAGACTGACACCGATCACCGTTGAAAAAAACACCACCACGGCGGTAAGCCCCAAAGTGTTGAGTAAAAGCTGAGGAATCCGACCGTCCAACAGTCGAAGCCACCGCTCACTTCCGGCGAAGATGCCCCGAAATCCTACATAAATTATGGGAATACTCATAAACAGTGCAACAAGTATACTGATTACAGTTAACAAGGGATTCGGCGGTACCCGTCCCATGAACGAGCTGATTTTTCTTTTTTTCAACGGTGCTCTTCTAATCATAAGTACTCTCCTAACAGGGAAAAAGCCTGACAAAGTCAAGCTTTGAGGCTTCTTCCGATTCTATATGCTTTAAACTTTATATTTTATTCTTAATACTTTATACTTTTCGTTATCGAATTTCCAGATCCAGTCCTGATTCTTCAATCAAACGTCGGGTATCTTCCCATACGTCGCCAAGCTCCCGAAGAGACATTCCCTGAACCTTATACTCAGAAATCGCTCTTGCACCTTCAATAACTTCAATATCGGGATTTATCGGAACTTCCAAGGATGCATTGGAAAACATTTGCTGATTTTCCGCCTCTAAAATCCAATCCACAAAAACATTTACGCTCTTTGCGTTCGGTCCCTCTTTGATTCTTCCGAATCCGGCGGCGTTGACAACAGCCCCCATTTCATCATCCCCCTGGTCCGGGTAAATGACATCTACATTGTTATTGGAAGGTTCTTGTAACTGCTGATGGAAATAATAATTGTTAACCAGTCCGAACTTAAATTCTCCCGCACCTACGGCCCGTCGAATATCTCCATGGCCCTGCAGAATTCCGCCGGCATTGTCCTTTACGCCTTCAATCCACTCCATGGTCCGCTGGTCTCCCCATTCATTTCGAAGGGCAGATACGTGGCCGATCATTCCTCCGTTTCCTCCCCGGGTGATGGCGAAGGCTCCTTCATACTGAGGATCTGTCAGATCCCAGATGTTTTTGGGCATTTCCTCTTCGGTGATTAAGTCTTTGTTGTACATCAGTACCCGGGTTCTTGCAGAAAGAGCTACCCAGGAGTTGTCTTCCCCGCGGTACTGTTCATCAATACCGGGAAAATCTTCCCGCTCAATGGGCTCTAAGAGTCCTTCGATTCGTAAATGCTCTAAAGCGCCCACATCATTGGAAATAAAAATATCTCCCTGTACATTATTGGATTCTTCCTTTACCCGATTTACAACGGTATCCCCACCATGAAGGGCTTGCACTTCAATTCCCGTATCTTCATGGAACTTCTGGAGTAAAGCGTCCACAAAGTTTTCATTTCTTGCGGAGTATACTACCAGTTCTCCGGCGTCTTCATCCCCCGTGGCTTCGTTACATCCGGCTAAAGCAATGATTGCAATTAACAATCCTATAAGGATCAATTTTTTCTTGTGGTTAAGTACGTTCATTTTTTCCTCTCCCTCTTTCAATGGTATTATTTCAATGACCCCCCCCCTTTATGTAAGGGGCTTCCATATCACTGTACTTGATATTATAGCTTAAGTGATAACGGTTTGCAAGTAGTATTTTTTTTCACAAAGTTTGAATGCCCGTTTTGTTTTCCACAAAAAAAGACTCTTCCTATAGGAACCCCCTTAGATTGTTTTTAACAACAGCATGGGACGTGCCTTAAAAAGGTCTTTTTTATTATATTAATACCTGTTTAACATTAAATCTTAATGCTTTAGTCCTTTTTTTCATTTAATTTTTAGTACTTTGATGGCTTTATCCATCCTTAAGGGCATTTTCCCGTCGATGGGGGGCACTTTCCGCTTCCCCCTGGCTGATTCCCCGCTTTTCCAATCTTCTTGCAATCAGCCTTTCTAAAAACATGACGATTACCGCAAATACCGGTACTCCCAAAAACATTCCAAGGATTCCGAAAATCCTTCCCCCCACATAAATGGAGAGAATGATCCAAATCGGTCGAATCCCTACACTGTCCCCTAAGATTTTCGGTCCCAGAACCAAACCGTCAAACTGCTGCAAGGCTAATATAAACAGCGCCACCCATAAAGCTTCCTGAAAGGAAGAAAACATGGTCACAATAATAACGGGTATGCCACCTAAATAGGGGCCGAAATAGGGAATCATATTGGTAACCCCGATAATGATACTAAAGAGCATTCGGTAAGGGATCCCTAATATACTAAGCCCGATAAAGGCAATCACCCCGATGATAAAGGAGTCGATGGATCTTCCCACAATATAGCGGCCGAAAAGATCGTCGGCATCCCGGCCGAAATCATTGATTTTATAGACCATTTCCTTTGAAAATATCGTATACAAAACTTTGTTGATATTTTTCTTTATCAGATTTTTGTCATAAAGCAGGTAAAATGCCATGATCATACCGATCAGAAAGTTCAGAATTCCCGAAGTGATATTGGTGATTTGGAAAAAAATCATATCGATAATTTCATCCAGGGATTCCCTTATGTACTGGAACCCGTTTTCAAGCCAGTCTTCTATTTCTTCGATGATCTGAAATTCCTGAAAAAAAGCATCCAAATTTTGAGCCCTGAGGCTGACCTCTAAATTTTCCACAAAGGCAATGGTATTATCCATGTATTCCGGAAAATTACGCACAATATCGGATATACTGGTTATCACCCGGGGGGTGACCACCACAAAGATCATAACAAAGAAGAGGATCACAATCAAAAACATGCTGCTGATACTTAACATCCGCTTCGTTCGGGTATTATTATTGAGTAGTTTGATCCGCCCATAAACACTTTCCTCGAACCTTCGAACCCCGGGATTAAGAATATAGGCTGCAAAAATTCCGATGATGAAAGGACTGAGGATTCTTCGAATCCACTTCCAAAGAACCATTAATTGCCCGCTGAAATATCCCATATTCTCCAAAATCTGATAGACCACGATAGCCATGCTTATTACCAAAAAAGCGTGAAAAGCATATTTCAACAGCCTTCGGTCCAGTTTAATTTTCATCGTATCCCTCCCCCAACATCTGCTACTTCTTATTATAACCCACCTGCACCGATGCTTCTAGTCCTTTAAGGGGGCATTGTCCGATCTTTTTTATTTTTTTCGTACCAGGTAATTGGGCAGAGAAAAGCCCTCGACAAGGCTTCCAATTATATTTTCTCTTCCTGCCCGATGATAAATCCCTTGAAACTCTCCGTTATAAACGTAAAGCCCGGTAATGTAGTTGCACTGTTGAAATTCAACCTTATCCTTCGAGAAAATCGCCATTTCCATGGAAGGGACATTGCAATACTCTTGAATTAAGTACTCCTCCCCCAGTTCTTCCTCTGCGAACCGCCGCCACTGCTCACTTAAATAGTCCTTCCCAACCGAAACCCCAAGACACGCATATTTATCCGAAGGTTTTAGAACGTATCGGTCCTTATTTTCCAGAATCATTTCCAAAAGACGGGGCTCCTTTCGATTAAAGGGCAGGGTATAGGGAATATGATTGTTGATAAACTGCCGCTCTTCTTGGGTTAGAAAGTCTGTGGCTTCTTCATCATGGAGCACGGAAAAAATAATTTTATTATGAATGATTTGAGAACGAAAAGATCCCACAACACAAACTTTTCCTTGAAGGTAAGCCTCAATAAAATCCTGCACCTCTTCCTGATGCTTCTCCACTTCCCAGGTTACTGTCCGTCGGTAAATACAATCAATTCGAAAATCCTTGCAGTACAGATGCTCTCCCTTAAGTTCCAAGTCTCTGGGATCCGCTATGATTGTAGAGTACCCTCTCTTTTCGAAAGCCTTCTGAAATTCAATAAACTCACTGGGCGGTTTATCTTCCATAAAATCCACAATGGCCACTTGCGGGGATTTTTTTGTATTACTGAATTGGCGATAGTTATGGACCAATGCATCGATCCATGAATCGAATAATTCAAAGGTATGAAAATCATAGTCTTTTTTATACCGGTCCAAGGCTAAGGAATTATAAATGATTTGATCCAACTCTCTGGACTCCACCATTCCTGAAGAACCGTCGGCATTGAGTTCACAGAATTGAAAAGAACCGTCTTTATGGTAGAAAACATCAAACCGGCCCATGGGAAAGGGATGTCGATATCCGGGATCCGCTAAAATCAGATCTTGTAGAAAGGGAGAGAAAGCAAAATGTTTTCGGAAATTCGGTTCCCTCAGATATTGTTGAATGACCTTCTCTAAAATCCCTCCCAGGGTTTTTACCAACACTCTAAACCGCTTAATGTCCTGATCCGAGAAAAAAAAGGGTTGGTATAAAAACTTTACCGGTTCCCCTTTATAAATCGCCGGCGAGAAATTTACCCGTTGTTTTACCTTGTGGTATTCCCGGATATATCGTTCCGGCTCCCGTAAAACGTCTTCTTTATATTGTTGAAACAAATCATGCTGTATCATATCCTTACCTCCTTTAGGTTATTTTGTAACTCTCAGGTCTAATAATCCATTGATTCCATCTTTTTTATACATTTTTTTTATCCGTTGACCGTAGGTTTCTCTGTTTAAAATCAACTCTTTTAAGGGCTGAAGCATGGATCGCTCTTCTTTTTCCAGCCCTTCCTCCGCCATTCGGATCACTTTTTTACCGAATTCTCCAAGATCCTCCCCTTGAAAGGGAGCCTCAAACCCTTGATTAATTACGGCGTCCTTTAGGACTTTGATATCTTTGTCCCGATAATCCCGGGATAAATTGTAGAGTTCTTCTACATTCTTTTCATTGTAAAATAATCCTTTAACCATGGCTAAATACGCCATACTCAACTCCGGGGGCATGGAATCCGCCATTCGAATCTCAATGTAATTTTTCCCTCGAACATCGGGAAATACCATGGTGTACAGGTGCTCCATTTCTTCCTTTGACAGTTTTCCCTTTTTTTCATAGGCCTTCCATAGGGGTTGGTCTCCCAAGGGTTTTAACTCACCGTTTTCCAAAGCACAAATAGGCTTACTATGTAGTAGATACTCCGCATAATCTTGATAATCGAAGTTTTTATCCAGAGAACCCTCAATAATTCCACTGCGCTGGGGATCCGTATTTTCCCATATTAAGCTGCGTACACTGAATTTTTCATAAATTTCCCCTTCAAAAATCGGAGCATTGTCCGTAATCAAATATAAAAAAGGCGTTAGAAAACTGGCTACACGAAATTTCTTTATAAAATCCTTCTCCGACACATAATCAATGGCCACTTGCACCGATGCTGTGCCCTTCATCATGTTGAGTGCATATTTTCCGGTTTGTTGCAGATACTCGGACATATACTCATACCGTTTCTTCGGATTAAAGGGAATATCCTTTATTTTGCTCTGGGGGTGATACCCTACCCCCAGTAAATACTGGTTTTGTTCTTCAATAATCGGAAGTACATCTCCTAAAAAATTTTCATAAACCTCTTGAATATGGGAAAGATGAATGCAGGGACGGGTGGAAAACTCCAGTTGCCCTCCCGGTTCTAAGGTAATATCCATCTCCTCCTTGGTTAACCCCACTAAGTAATCCCCTTCATAGTTTCCTTTATAGTTTTTCTTCTCCAGCTTTTTCAGTATGGTTTCAATTCCCAAGGTTTCATAATAAGTAACGGATTGAAAATCTTTTTGTCTCACCACAAGGTGTTCGATTTCAATGCCCAGTTTCACATCCTCCAAAGACTTTTCTCCGTTTCTTAGTATACTCATCAATTGTTTTTTAACCGCTTCCTTATTCAATGCATACACCTCAACTTCTATATTTTCCTCGGTAGTCCAGCTTAGTCTGTAATGATACTTCTACCCATTCTATTGTACCTTACACCGTGAATTCTTGCTAGATATATTTTCATACTCTAAATATTATGCTGTTTCTCAAAGGCTTTTTACGGGGATAATTAAGAAAAATTATTGTTTTTAAGTATATCTATTAAAGTTCTTCCCCGGTTATGCCGAATATATTGTACGTCCTAAAATTTATTAGGTAAAAACTAGAAGGAGGCATTTCATGAAACTATCCATCCGTATGAAAGTCATCATAACACTAATCATTTTTATTTCTTTGCCCGCTTTAGTTACCGGTTATGTGAACTACCAAAACTCGCAAGACCTCTTAGAAACCGAGTTTAAAACTTCTACCGGAGATACCATCGAAAACGTTCGGAGCGCTTTTCACTTTTTCTTAACCGCTCAGGAGGAGCTGGTAAACTCCTTAAGCGAGGATTATCATCTTCAGCGAATTCTGACCGATCCTGAAGCGAATCCAGACCTCACCCCACCGGCAACGCCTCCCGCTGCTACCGACGAGGAAGAAACTGCTGACGACGAGGACCTTATCGACGGAGAGGATGAAGCCCCAGAGAGTGTACCGGCTCCTGTAAGCAATAACTACCTCTCCCGGGTAATCCATCGTCTGGATACGATTGTAGAAAACCATGAAAATGTTTTTCACGCTTATATCGGTACGGACCTTGGAGATATGTATGTTTCTCCAAGCATTGATCTACCCGAAGGCTTTGACCCTAGGCAGCGACCCTGGTACATAGAATCCGAAGAGAGCGGAACCCTTACCTGGACTGATCCCTATGAGGACGCCGGTTCCGGAGACCTGGTGGTTTCCCTGGCAAAACCGGTTTATAACCCGGATAATAATAATTTTGTCGGGGTAAGTGCCATTGACTTAAATCTTAACGCCTTACAGACCCTTCTGGCCGATGTGCAGCTGGGAGAAAGCGGATACTTAATCCTTACGAACTCCGAAGGGGAAATCATTGCCCACGAAGACGAATCCTTGATTTCTATGGATATCTCCGAGACCATTCCTGATTTTACAGGTACTTTAGTGGGAAATGCTTCGGGAGATTATGATTTTGACCGGGAAGATGACCAGTATTTCGCAGTTTTCGACACCATTCCCGGCACGGAATGGAAGCTGATCGGAATTATGAACTACGGTGAAATCGATGCGGTTACCCAGGGGATCCTGACGGGAACCCTGATGAGCACCGGAATTACTTTACTTATTGCATTACTGGCAGGTATATTAATCTCGATCAGTATAACCAAACCATTAAAAGTTTTGGTTTCCGATATGACCAAAGTCGGAGGGGGAGACTTTACCACCCAGTCCTCCATACCCACCCATGGAGAAGTGGGAGAAGTTGCAAAAACTCTTAACCAGGTGACCACTTCCCTTTGCGGATTAATACGAAATATCCAGAATGCATCGAAAAATGTTTTGGATTATGCGGATACCCTAAACCATAGTATTGAGTCCACCAGCAGTTCCTCCCAGGAAGTCACCCGTGCCGTGGAAGAAATCGCAAACGGTGCTACGGAACAGGCGAGCGAAGCGGAAAAAGGGTCCGCCATGACGGAAAAGCTTTCCGGTAAATTCCAGGAGCTCAAAGCAAATTCCGGCGAAATGCTCCATGCTTCCGAGTCCGTTCTTAATGCCAACAGCAAAGGGGTTGCTACATTAGAGAACCTCAACACCAAGGCCGACGAAAACAAGGGGGCTATTGATAATATCGAAAATGCCGTAAAACAGTTAAATGAAAAGACCACCTCCATCGGTGCTATTTTAGACAGCATCAGCGCCATTTCGGAGCAAACCAATTTATTAGCCTTAAACGCCGCAATTGAAGCTGCAAGAGCCGGTGAAGCGGGAAGAGGTTTTGCCGTAGTTGCAGAGGAGATTCGAAAACTTGCGGAACAGACTTCAAAGTCCACGGACCAGATCGGCGGTATTATTTCCGACATCACGGAGGAAAGTAACCAAACCGTAAACATCATGAAGGATGTAAAGGTAGCAAACCTTGAGCAGTCAGAAGCTATCGGCGGGGTGAACAACTCTTTTGAAGATATTTCCACAGCCACTAAAACCATCACAACAAAGATACAGGAAATTAACGGATCCATCGATGCAATGACGGAAGACAGTAACGAAATCGTATCGGTTATTGCCAACATTTCTGCGGTATCACAACAAACCGCAGCGTCATCAGAGGAAGTAACCGCTTCCATGGAACAAACCGCCTCTACCTTAACGGAAATTGAAAAGACCTCGGAACATTTAATTTCCTTAGCCCATGAACTTAACAAAGAAATCGATCAGTTTAAAGTAGATAAGGGTGAAAACGTCTCTCCTTCTTTCCCGGAAGCTGGACCGGAGACTGAATCCATTGAAGCATCTGAACTTCACTAATTATTAAACACCCTATGGAAGCATCTGTTCTTCGGAGCAGATGCTTTTTTTATGCCGATTGTGGATAACTTCTCGGAAAATAGTAGTTGTTTAGAAATTTTATCCCCAGTATACACAAGATGTTGTGTATAACAAAATCTTTCTACAGATTGGTGCTTTTTTCTTTGTATTTCAAATAAATAATGCTATAATATATTTAGCCTTACGAATTAATTTGACAATCTATTATTCCTTAACAGTAACCACTTTAGGAGCGATGTCCCATGAATTTTGCAGAAAAAAAAGAAATGATTTTATCGGGAAAGATCCATAAAATCATTATAGCCCTGGCGGCTCCCATCATGTTCAATAATTTTATTCAAACCCTATATAACCTTTCCGATACTTATTGGGTCAGCCAGTTAGGATCCGACGAGGTCGCTGCCATGACCTTGGTGTTTCCCGTGATCTTTTTAATACTTTCCGTTGCCATGGGCATGAATATGGCGGGGACTTCGTTAATCTCTCAGTATATCGGTGCTAATCAAGAACAGCGGGCGGAGAAAGTAGCTTCCCAGCTTTTCTCATTTCTATTGGTCTTATCAACCATTCTCGGACTAGGGGGCTTTTTTTTAACCCCCACCATTGTCAGCCTTATGGGCGGCCAGGGAAATGTTCTGCTCTACGGCTCCCAATACCTTAGCATCATGTTTTTAGAGATGCCGGTTATTTTCATGTTTATCGTCTACAATGCCATCATGCAGGGACAGGGAAATACCTTTACCCCTATGATTTTAAATGTTGCAGGGTCTTTGCTAAATGTGGTGTTGTCTCCGGTTTTCATTTTTGGCCTTGGCCCGATTCCTTTTATGGGCATTCAAGGGGCTGCCGTGGCTACTCTGATTTCTCGGGCAATCTTTGTAAGTTATGGAATCTATACGCTGTTTATCCGAAAAGACGGAATCAATATTCGAAAAAAATATATTCTTCCCGATCCCAAGGTCTTGAAAAAAATCATTAAAATAGGTCTTCCCGCTTCCATCGGCCAGTCCGCCGCGGCCTTCGGTTTTATTATTTTAAATATGTTCGTCCTAAGTTACGGCGAATCCGCACTGGCGGCCTTCGGAATCGGAAACCGGATCAACAGTGTAGTCATGATGCCCGCCATGGGAATCGGAAATGCTATTGCCCCGATTATCGGTCAAAATCTGGGGGCGGATCAGATTCCCCGGGCACGGTCTACTTTTAAAACCAGCATCCTGATGTCCACCGTATTTATGGCTGCGGGTGGACTGATCGCTTTTTGGTTCTCCGAATCCATCATCAGTGTTTTTGCCAGTGGGGATCCCCAGGTAATTGCCCTGGGTACGGATTATCTTCAGTTAATTTCCCTTTCAATACCATTAATGGGGGTTTTTCAGATACTCAACGGGACTTTTCAAGGCTCCGGCCACACCATGTATTCCATGTTTATCAACATGTTTAGACTGTGGGGCCTTAGAATCCCCATGATCTATCTCTTAGGACGCCTCACAGACCTCGGTGCCGATGCTATCTGGTACTCCATGGTAACGAGCAATTTCTTAATCTGTGTGATCGGGATGGGAATTTATCTAAAAGGAAACTGGGAGGAAAAAATCATTGATGAAGAGGAAGAACTGGAAATAGAAGAAGAGTCTTCAAAGAAAGCCTATGCCTCTTAAATCCCAGGGGGATGGATATTCATTTCCTTCCTCCCTATAGGATCAGGTTCCTTTTTTTTGTACGCTATGTTATACTCTCTTTATAATTAAATATCATCGCTAGGGGTGCCGTTGGCTGAGAGGATTTTCTCCAACCCTTTAAACCTGTAGGTTAGTACCTGCGTAGGGAAGCTCAATTTTGAGTGAGTGCTTCTATTCACTCTTTTTTGCATCCTGGGGATAATGTATTTAATAATTTTGAAAGGATGTGTTTTTTTATGTTCGAAAACTTTGAAATTCGATTACATCAGTTATCTTTAGAGGTATGGGTGATCCTTGGCGTGATGATCCTTCTTCCCATCATGCTGTTACTTTTCCATCGCAGCCGGAAAAGCCAGGGAGGCCGGTTACTGCAAACCAAGGTGATGGTTTATGGCAGTCTTTGTGTTGCTTTATCCTTTTTACTCTCCTATATCCGTCTCTTTCGAATGCCTCAAGGAGGCAGTGTCACCTTAGCCGGTATGCTTCCGATTATTATTTTTGCCGTCGCCTTCGGTCCCCTGCCCGGAATTTTAGCAGGCTTTTCCTTAGGTCTGCTAAATCTTATTCAGGATCCCTATATTGTACACTGGATGCAAATTTTCTTAGACTATCCCTTAGCCTACGGAGCCCTGGGACTGGCGGGAATCTATAGAAAAAACCTGGGTATTAGCGCTCTTATCGGTGGGCTGGGACGACTCTCCATGAGTTTTCTATCCGGTATTATTTTCTTTCGGGAATTTACCCCCGACGGGTGGAACGATTACATTTATTCCATTGTCTATAACGGTTCCTTTATTGGCGTTGAAATTTTCATCATTATTTTACTGCTTCAAGTCCCCCAGGTACAGTCCCTATTAAAACAGATGCGAAGAGGCACCCTTCTTTCCAACTAATTCCTATATTTTTGATGATTCCTGTTAACTTCTCTTATTTTTGGTTATATATACCCTAAGGCTTCTTTTAATGAAGCACCAAAATTTAGATTAATAGGAGGGTTTATTTTATGGAAGGATTCGGAACTTTTTTTCAAACAGGTGATTGGAAAGGCGAAAAGCACGTACCGGTTATTCACGCTCCGGAAAAGGTAAAAGCAGGAGAGCAGTTCGAGCTAAAAATGTCAATCGGTGATGCTGTCGGGCATCCCAACACTTTCGAGCATTACATTTCCTGGTTTAAGCTTATGTTTCATCCCGATGGAGCAAAATTCCCTATTGAACTGGCAAGTTTTGATTTTGCTGCCCATGGGGAAAGCGACATTTTCACAGAGCCTACGGGACTTACCTCGGTAAAACTTCAAAAATCCGGAACGGTTTATGCGCTTAGTTACTGTAATATCCATGGCTTATGGATAAATAGCCAAAAAATCGAAGTGGAATAATCGATTTTTTCAACATGAAAACTTGTAAAAGAGCAAAATAAAGGAGATGCCTCGGCATCTCCTTTTACTTTACTGATTTTTCAAGAGAGTAAAGTTCTCTGCACGAAGAGGGCTTTTCCCTTTTATTACAGGATCGGTGATAATAAGCGGGCGACCGACTCTTTTAACCGACTCATGGTGGGACGCTTCTCGTATTCTTCCAAATGAATTCTTTTGCTCTCCCGGAGATCTTCAAAGAAATCTCCTTTTACCCGCTTTGTAATCTTTTCATCATAAATAAAGGCATTTACTTCAAAATTCAGTTCCAGACTTCGATTATCAAAGTTTGCCGTACCAATGGATGTCACCTGATCATCGGTCATGATGATCTTGCTGTGGACAAAACCCTTTTGGTACTGATAGATTTTTACGCCTGCATCCAACAGTTCTTTAAAATGGGATTGGGATGCCCAAAAAACCGTACGGTGATCCGCTACACTGGGCAGGAGGATTCGAACGTCCACCCCGCGGAGTCCTGCGGTCTTTAGGGCAGTTAAGATTCCTTCATCGGGAACCAAATAAGGGGTGGTAATATAAACACTTTTTCGCGCTGCGGTAATGGCGGTAAAATAGGCCTGTTGAATGGTATGCCAGTACATATCGGGACCACTGGAAAGGATTTGTACGCCCTTTTCCCCTTGGTATCCCTGTCTTGGAAAATAACGGGGATCATCCAGCTCTTCGTTACTTACAAAATACCAATCCTTTAGAAAGATGGTTTGGAGAACGTAATTCGCTTCCCCTAAAATTTTTACATGGGTGTCCCGCCAAAAACCCAACTTTTTATCACGACCCAGATATTCATCTCCGATATTGATTCCTCCTGTAAATCCCACTTTTCCGTCTACCACTAAAATTTTACGATGATTTCGATAGTTTAAGCGACTTTCAAAAAAAGGAAGGGTTACGGGTAAAAAAACTTCTACTTGTACCCCGGCTTTTCTCAGGGGGTCCAGATAATCTTTTTTAAGTTCCCAGGAGCCTACTGCATCATAGATCAGTCGAACCTCGACGCCTTCTTTCGCTTTGCGAATCAGGGCCCGTTGAAATTTCCTTCCGATTTCACTGTCCTTAATAATAAAGTATTCCATATGAATATGGTCTTGGGCTTTTTCAATGACTTTTAACATTTCCGTAAAGGTTTGGGCTCCGTTTTTTAATATTTTCACCTCATTGTTAAAGGTGATGGGAGAGTCTCCGTTCCGAAGAATTAAGGGAACCATTTTTGCCCGGGCATCATTGAAATTTTTCTTAAAATACCTACCGAATTGGGTAAAGGTAATTTGGGTATCCAACAGTCTTTTTAGCACTCGATAATCCTGTTTTCTTTTTTTGATAAATGTTTTTTTCTTCCGATGATTCTGTCCGATATATAAATATAGAAAAATCCCCACCAAGGGCAGAAATATCAATACTAAAATCCAGGCCATGGTTCGGGTAGGGTTCCGATTTTCCAGTATGATAATGACACTAAGCACAATTACCGTCACAGCATAAACGCCTATAAGTATTCCCAGATACATCATACGAGCCATCCCCTTTTAACTGCTTCGTTTTTTCAAGTGAATTTTCTCCTCTGATGATAAGATTGTTTTAATAAGCCTCTCCAACACTCTGTCTTTGTTGAAACGAAGAAGCAATGCACCGCTTAGAAATAAAGTATCCGTACTTTTATTCATGGTGACCTCACGGTTATTAATCTCCCGGATAAATTCTTGAAGGCTGTATATCTTAAACAGCTCCAGCTTCTCGTGAGCGGCGATTTCTTCAAGCAGTTTTAAAACGATCTCCCCGTAGGATACCTCCTGTCTACAGCCTAACAGCTGAATCAGTTTAGGTACAAGTTCCTCAAGCACTAAGCGATTCTTGGGAATGGCCGTGGTAAGCCCTAAAAGACTGCTGATTTTTTCGATGGTTTCCTGTTTTAGCCCCTGTAAAAATTCGATTCCCTCTAAGTCATTGATCCCTTCTTTTAAATAGTAGTTCTCACCATATAAATTTCGAAACACCTTCAGCGTATCATAATAACCGAGGTTAATATTAAATAATGCTTTTTCCTTGGATAGATCCAAAATATTTCCTAAGTCATGCTTCGGCTGAATATAGGTAACTTCCAGGTCTTCAAAATCAACTTTTTTAATCCGTCCTTTACTCATCAGTCTCACCGCAACCACTTTTTTATACCCCTTTTGATAGAGCATATTAATGGGAAGGTTATTATAAAATCCCCCGTCCAAGAAGGTTTTGCCATCGATTTTTTCCGGTTTGAAAATCGGAAGGTAAGAGGAGGCCAGCAAATAATCCGCCATTTTCCCTTCCGGGACCTCTTCTTTAAACAACTCCAGGGGCTTCAGGTCCGTCAGTGATACCGTAACGAATCCAAAATCCTTTTTGGAATTTCGGATAAGATCTTCCTTGGTTCCCTCTCGGATCATCCTGACCAGCGGCCCGATATCCAGTCCCGCATCCTTCACAAATCGCTGGGCCTGCTCCAATATAAATTGAATTTGATCCGGTTTTATTCCCGTTTCCATAATCATATTATAAATCTTTGAGTCCACATTTAAAATTTTTTCCGGCGCAATTTCATGCCATATTTCGTAAGCTTTCTCATAGTCTTCCTGAATCATCAAAGCACCGTTCAAAGCACCTATAGAGGTGCCGGTAATGCCCTCAAATTCCATCCCCAACTCTCGAAAAGCCTTCCAGGCACCAAACTGATATGAGCCCTTTGCCCCTCCACCCTCTAAGGCTAGTCCTAACATCTTTCTCCCCTTCTTTCTTGATTATGCTTTCTTGATTATTCTTTCATATTTCTTTGCTGTTCTTTGTAATCTATACCCATTAACTGCACAATTGCACAAAGAAAAAACCTTTCTTAGTCCGAAAGGTTCTTTTGAATGATCTTTTTTAATCTCAACAGCTGATTTAAATTAGTTCCCAAACTTAAGCCGTCGACGGTCATGGCTCTTCGTTTGCTGCATCCGTCCACACCTCCAAGTTCTGTTAATGTTTTCAGTAAGCGGACTTCTTCTTTTTCCTCCTGTAATAAATCCATATCACTAAGAATCGAAAGCCCCGCCACAAGACCATAGGCTCCCCAGTTGGAAACCCCCGCAAGAATTAAATAATCCGCGGAAGAGGTGGCGAATATTTTCTCTCCCTGATCCACATAGGAAATGCCCGTGTCCCGAACCTTTCCCATGCCCATTTCATTTCCCCCGTCCCCGATGGCCAGTGTGATGATTTTATGTTTTTTCGCCATCTCCATTAAAGGATCCAGGTCTCCCACATAGGCGCTGATGTCTTCTCCCCTCATGGAGTGATACTTACCGTCAATGCCCTTACCCGGTCGCTCGATGGCAATCATATGGGTGGGTTCAAAGCCATTCAATATCCCTTGCAGCTCTATTTTATTCACATTAATCGGAACCGAATAAATACTTCCGCTGATTTCCTTGATTTTTCTTAAACCTTCCAGGATATTTTTCGAATACCTGTCCGTTACAATCAAAACCTCTTTGCCTAAATCCTCCAGGGCTTTAGCCAAGGCAACAGAACCCAGGGGACCATCGCTTTCTCCTGCATGGCACTCGGGAACCGTAAATCCCGTTAAGATTAGAATCTTCTTTCCCTGATAGAGAGAATGCAGTCCATTGTAGTAATCTTCATAGAGGTTTAGGCGCTTAGAAATTCCTCTTTTTCCTTCATCTTCCGTAATGATTTCTTCAATCTCACGAAAAGGCACTTCTGTAAGGGATAAGGCCCTCATGTTCAACCCCTCCTTTTGTTAACTGAATCATCAGTAAAAGGGTCAGAGTTTCTGACCCTTTTGTTTGGAAAAAGAAAAGACTAAGTTTCCTGCACCGCAGCCTTACTTCCTCTACTTCTCACGACTTGTAGTGCAACTACTGCTATTAATATCACCAGTCCACCAAGGTCGATTAATTTATTGGGATGAATCAAAAGCAGGGAAGCTAGTAAAAACATAACCCGCTCATAAATCCTTGTATTAGTTAAAAGATATCCTTGTACCGCTGCTCCAAAGGCCACAATTCCAAGACAGGCGGTGATAATCGCCAAGGTCGCCTCAAAGAAGGTAACATCAATCAGTAATAACTCCGGACTCATGGCGAAAATATAGGGAATTAAAAACCCTGCAGAAGCCAGTTTTAATGCGGCCAATCCGGTTTTAAAGGAATCCCCTCCGGCGATGCCCGCACCTGCATAAGCGGCCAATGCTACCGGCGGTGTTACATCCGCAATTACTCCGAAATACAGTACAAATAAATGGGCGGCAAGTAAAGGAACGCCCAGTTCCAGCAAGGCCGGTACGGCCATGGTGGCAAGAACAATATACTTTGCTGTGGTCGGCAGACCAAGACCCAGTATAATGGAAGCGATCATCGTTAAGAACAGCGTCGGAAGCAACATTCCTCCGGCTAATCCAACGATTAAGTTGGCAAAGGTCAGTCCTAAGCCGGTTAAGGTAACCACGCCTACAATGATCCCGGCGCAGGCACAGGCTGCAGCCACACCGATGGCTTTTTTCGCTCCGTCCTGCAGCGCATGAAGAATTTTTGGAATGTTAACTCTTGTATGTTTTCGAAACATACTGACCACTAAGGCGATGATAATACTCCAATAGGCTGCTCTTAAGGGTGAGAATCGTACTAATAGAAAAACCACGGCAATTAAAGGAATGAACAGATGAAAGCCGTCTTTAAGCACTTTTTTAAAGTCCGGCAAGTCTTCTTTTTTCATACCCTTCAAGCCCTTTTTGGATGCTTGAAGGTGCACCATGGTAATTACTCCAAGGTAATAAAGCAGTGCAGGCACAACGGCACTGATTACGATTTGAATATAGGGAATGCCCGTAAACTCCGACATGATAAAAGCAGCGGCTCCCATAATAGGGGGTAAGATCTGTCCTCCTGTGGAGGCTGCGGCTTCCACTGCTCCTGCAAAGGTGGGCTGATATCCTACTTTTTTCATTAGGGGGATGGTAAAAGCCCCGGTGGTTACGGTATTTGCTATAGAACTTCCGGAAATGGATCCCATAAATCCGCTGGCGATAACTGCGGCTTTTGCCGGTCCTCCTTTTCTGGTTCCCGCACCGGCGAAGGCAATATCAATAAAGAATTGTCCTACCCCTGTGATCTCCAGAAAAGAACCGAAGAGGATAAACATAAACACAAAAGTCGCCGAAACCCCCAGGGGTGTTCCGAAAATCCCCTCCGTAGTCATATACATCTGATTAACGATACGCTGTACCGAATATCCTCGATGACCTAACATCCCGGGTATATAAGGACCTACATAGGTGTAGATTAAAAAAATGATCGCAATAATCGGAAGTTGCGGTCCAATACTTCTTCTTGTCACTTCAAGGACCAATATAATTGCAATAACTCCCATGAGCATATCCAAGGAAGTGGGGCGCCCCATTCTCAGTACAAGCTGATCAAACATAAGTAAAATATATCCGGTCACCATGATGCCTGCTCCCGCAAATAACCAATCAAAAAATTGAATTTTTGTTTTATCAAAGCGTTTACTGGCAGGATATAATAAAAATCCTAATACCAAAACAAACATTAGATGCACGGCCCGTTGCTTCATGGCCAAAAGGATTCCGAATCCAGCAGTGTATAAGTGAAATAAGGACATGGCGATGGCAATGATTGCAACCGCTAATCCCAGCTTTCCTGCTAATTTTCGTACATTTGATGAAACATCAAATTCTGCCAGTTTTTCATCTACATTAACTTCCACACCTTCTACTTCTTGTATGCTCTTTCTTTCTTCATTAGGCAATGGATTTCCTCCTCTCAATAAAACAGACTTTCCAAAGTTGTCATAGCTTTTTCTTCAATCAATATCAAACTACCGGGTTCAACAATGTCGTCAAAAGAAATCGTAGATTCTTCGTTATAAATCAAACGATGATCCGTAGTCTTTCCCGTTCGGAGACGGATTTGGGGTAATCGCACATTGATGCCCTCATTAATATAACGGCCGTCAACTTTTGTAAAATTTTCAAAGGCTTCCGTAGGTAATCCCGCCCCGAAGGACTCATACTCCGTTCGAAGCAATACCACTTCTCCTGATTCTAAAGTAAAAACATCCTTTACCTCGGTTCTCATCACAGAATGATCATAAATAATTGCAAATTCCTGTAACTCCTTCGTTGGAAAAAATAATAGTACCTCTCCCTCTGATTTTATCACTAGTCCCTTTACGGGCCAGCTTAGAAAGAGTGTCAAAATCATTATTAACAAAAAAATAATGGGAATTACCCTTTTAAAAGAAAACAGGGGAAGGCGCCTTTGTTTAGGCACCCTATCCCTGCTAAAATCCTGTTCATAATCAGTTGTAATCCTATTCCACTTCATCAAAGTAACGCTGAGTTCCCGGGTGAAGCTCTAAGGACATTCCATCAAGGGCTCCTTCAAGGCTTACATCCCCGCCTCGGGCATGGGCACTTTCAAGATCGCTTAAGTTTTCAAATAATGCTTTTGTAACCTCATATACCAGGTCATCGGATAATTCCGCTCTTACGGTCAACATTGCCATTACCGCTACTGCATCCACCGGTTCATCTTGATTTCTGTAAGTTCCCGCTTCGATTACTACCTGTGCATAGTACGGATACTCTGCGATAATCTCGTCGATCTTGTCTTGGGAAATCGAAATCAACACTACACTATGCTGCGTTGAAAGGTCGGTAATTGCAGCTGTAGGGGTTCCCGCAGTTACAAAAGCCGCATCTACATTCCCGTCCCGAAGATTATCCGAAGCTTCTCCAAAGGATAGGTAGTCCGGAGTAAAATCGTCGTAGGTGATTCCATGAGCCGCTAAAATTTGTCGTGCATTGGCTTCCGTACCACTTCCGGGAGCTCCTACCGCAACTCTCTTGCCTGCTAAGTCTTCGATAGACTCAATTCCTGCGCCGGCGTCAGCAACAATTTGAATTGTTTCAGGATACAGGGTAGCCAAACCTCTTAGGTTTTCCATAGGCTCTTCCGCTTCAAACATTTCAATTCCTTCGTAGGCATAATAAGAAATATCATTTTGAACCATTGCAAAATCCACTTCTCCGTCATTTAACAGGTTAACGTTTTCTACGGAGGCTCCCGTAGATTCGGCGTTGGCCGTTACTCCGTCTACGTAATCATTAATAATGTTGGCAAAGGCTCCTCCTAAAGGATAATAAACCCCTGTGGTTCCACCGGTTGCAATCGCTACTCGATCCGGGCTCTCCCCGCCGTTTTCCACATCACCGTTGTCACCATTATCACCATTGTCACCGTTACCACATCCCACCATGAATATGGATAACACCAGAATACTGATTAACATTAAGGTAAAAATTCTTCTCTTTTTCATGAATTTCATTCCTCCTTAGATAAATTATTTCTACTTGCCCACAAAAACATATAATACCTCTTTATTATATCGATGAAGTTTATGAAACCGACGAAAAACTACAAAATCCTACCCATTAATAATTTAAAAAGTTTAAATTATCTGATAAGTCGGTAAAAAACAGGGCATTTTCTATAAATATTCCTGCTTTATTTCTCTTAGCATCCCTTCTAAAAAACGTTTCACATTAATTTTCGGCTTCTTATCTGACTTTTTTTGTATCCTTAACATCTCTTCCCGAATAGTGGCAAAATCAAATAAACGATGACCAAAACGCTCAAACTTCGGATGATGATAATCTTCAATTCCCAAATTCCCCAGATTATTTAAAGCATACTCAATGGTTCTGCGCATTCTTCTTTCAATGGCTTTTTCACTTCTGGCCACATCGAGATTTCCTCTTTTTTCATAACCCTCTCCGATTTTTTCATAAAGAACCTTTAGATTTTGCAAAAGCTTAACATCCTCTGGATATTCCATAGCGGCAAGGATATGCATGGCCTCCAGAATATCCCGACTTCCGCTTTGACTTAAGATTCCAAGGTCCATAGCGATATTTTCAGCAAGGGTGTAGGCTTTTTCTTTTTTTGTTATGGATTCTCCCGTAGATGATTTCATTACCGTCGAGGATGCTTTTCCGTACTCTTGGTTATTAATAAACAACTGCAGATTTTGAAAGGTTTTTTCCAATCCCTTATATTGAAGTACTTTTCGAATCACATGGGAGACCTCTTCTTTATTGATCGGCTTATGGATGTAGAACTCCACCCCCGCCTGGTAAGCCTCCCTCACCATCATTTTATCCGTGATCTTTGAGATCAGGATAAAGGAACCTTTATAAGCGGAGTTCCTAAGTTTTTTAATGGTTTCGATTCCGTCAAGCTCAGGCATCAGAAGATCAATCATCACCAGATCCGGCTGTAAGTCCAGGACCAAATCAATAGCCTCGGACCCATCCTCCGCTTCTCCGATCACGTGGCCGATACCTTCCTCTTCAATAATATTGGAAATCATCCTTCGAACCCCGGAATCATCATCCACCACGAGAATTTTATTTTCATAATTCACTGTACTCACCTCGAATCACATTATTTTCCTGTACTACAATTTCAAAAGTGCTGCCTTTTCCTTCCTCACTATTAACGGTGATACTTCCTGTGAAAAACTCCACAAGATTTTCCACGTGAGAGAGCCCGAGGCCATTAGAATAACAACCGGAGACCTCATCAAGTTTATTGGAAAAGCCGGGAACGAATATATGCTTTACATCCTTTGAAGAAATTCCCCTTCCCGTATCACTTACTTTTAAAATTAAGTCTTTGTTCTGTTTCATCAGTTCCACATGAATATTCCCCCGTTTTTGTATAGCCTCAACCCCATTGGCTATAATATTATTCAGGATGGATGTCCAGGCTAAGGGATCCTTCGGGTAAAAATCCAGCCCCAGGTCTTTTGTAAAGTGAACGTGTTTATCTGTTTCACGACTATAGGTTTGATGTACTTTTATCGATAACTCCAGAATCTCCGAAAAAGTATATTCTGTTCGCTCCGGCGCCTTCAATAATTTTTTTAAGCCTGTATTTATACGGGTGTAATCATGTTTCACCTCGTGCATCATTCTGGAGATCTGCAGGGCTTTTTTACCTAATTCCCGCTCATTCTTTTCCATTAAGGACTTATAAATTTCATAGCTTTCCTTTGTTAACAGTTCCATATCCTTAGCCGACTTTTGGAGATAGAAGACTTCCGCCTGCAGGGAACTGGTCAACAAAACCAACTCTTCAAGCTTCTTTTTTTCCGCTTGTCGCATCAATCGCAGGCCTTGGTTCTGAGTTGTGGAGTACAGTCCCGTTACAAAGAACATCCGAAGCAAACCAACAATCAGCAGACTTAGGAGATGGATGAAAAACGAAGTCCCTTGGATAAACTCCTGCACAATAATAAAACGAAGTATTATTTCAAAAATATTGGATGAAAAGTCAATTACTCCCAGAGCAAAGCCCATGTGTGTCGGACGATTGTCAAGGGACAGTACCTTGGAGTATTTAACCAATACCGCAAAAAAAGTATAGTATAAGGAACCGGGAATATGATCCAGGATGGCTTCAGGCAGTAATCCATCTCCCGCTCGCAGGCTGATCCAGGTGCGAAATCCTAATATGGCTATGGAGACCAGCACTCCCGTCCACAGCACGGGAATATCTTTTTTATAAAGACATCCCATAGCAAATACAATCACTCCAAGACCGATGCGAAAGGTGGTATCAAAGGGATGAACTCGAAGCTGGGCTGCAAAAACCGTCAGCACCACCACCAATAAAATATCTTTTACAACTCTTTTATTCATATGTCGTTCTGCATTTCCCATGGCTGGCTCCTTTTCAGATTTTTCAGGTTATTAATCTATTTTATCCTTTATCAAAAAAAAAGGCAAGAGACTTCTGTCCCTGCCTTTTCTTTGTTATTTAGTTGTATTGCCTAATATTGTTCCGCCATTCTTTTATAGCCTTCGTATCTTTCCACAGCTTCTTCCTCTGAGCGTTTAAATAAATCTTCTGCAACCTCGGGGAAGGTCTTTGTTAAGGATGCGTATCGAACCTCACTCATTAAGAAGTCTTTAAAGGATTTCGTTGGTTCCTTGGAATCCAGTACAAAAGGATTCTTTCCTTGATCCTTCACAAGCGGGTTGAATCGGTATAAATGCCAGTATCCTGCGTCTACTGCTTCTTTTTGTTGTCTTTGAGTGGCTCCCATACCGCTGGCGATTCCATGGGCAATACATGGAGAGTATGCAATAATTACAGAAGGTCCTTTATAGGCTTCCGCTTCTTTAATCGCTTTTAAAGCCTGATTTTTATCGGCTCCCATAGCAATTTGTGCTACGTACACATAACCGTAATTCGTCATCATCATACCCAGGTCCTTCTTCTTGGTCTTCTTGCCTGAAGCTGCAAACTTGGCAACCGCTGCCGTAGGCGACGCTTTAGAGGATTGTCCTCCGGTGTTGGAGTACACTTCCGTATCCATAACCAGAACGTTTACGTCTTCTCCGGAAGCCAGTACATGGTCCAGTCCACCGAAACCAATGTCATAGGCCCATCCGTCTCCACCAAGAATCCACTGGGAATTTTTAACTAAATAATTTTTCTTATCAAGAATTTCCGCTACTTCCGGAACACTCTTTTCTTTTTCCAATAATGGAAGCATTTCGATGGTGGCTTCCTTGGAACCTTTGCCCTCATCCTTGTTTTCTATCCACTTATGGAAGACTTTTTCCAGTTCGTCGGAAACATTTGCTTCCTTCATTAAATCTTCAATCTTATCTCGAATTTGCAGAGCTGCAAGTTTCATTCCATAACCATATTCCGCATTATCTTCAAATAAGGAGTTTGCCCAAGCAGGTCCTTGTCCTTCATCGTTCTTACAGAAAGGTACAGAAGGTGCACTGCCGCCATAAATTGAGGAACAACCGGTGGCATTGGCAATAACCATTCGATCACCGAATAATTGAGTGATTAACTTCACGTAAGGGGTTTCTCCACAACCGGCACAAGCTCCTGAGAATTCGAACAACGGCTGCTTAAATTGTGATCCCTTCAAGTTTTCCGTATTGGTTAAGTGGGCTCGATTTTCCAGGTTCATGGCATAGTCCCAGTTTTGTTTTTCTTTTGCCACTTGCTCTTCCATAGGCTTCATAATTAGTGCTTTGCCCTTAGGTGCGGGACAAATATCTGCACAGTTTCCACATCCGGTACAATCCAGAGGGGTCACTTGAATCTTGTATTCGTATCCTGAAAATTCTTTGCCCATGGCTTTTAAGGTTTCCATTTCCTGAGGTGCGTTCTTTCGCTCTTCTTCCGTTAAGATAAATGGACGAATGGCTGCATGAGGACAAACATAGGCACATTGGTTACATTGAATACAGGTTTCTTTTTGCCACTCGGGAACATTCACTGCAATTCCTCGTTTTTCATATTCTGTGGTTCCCAGCGGGAAGGTTCCGTCGGCTCGGTCTGCAAAAGCACTTACGGGAAGTTCATCACCTTTTTGTGCATTCATAGGCTCTAAAATATCCTTGATAAATGCCGGTTTCTTTCCGGAAGAACCTTGGGCTCCGCCACCTTCAGACCAGCTGTCAATTACATCTTTTTCAATCTTCACAAGGGCATTCATCCCTTCATCAACGGCTTTTTGGTTCATTGAAACAATTTTTTCACCTTTGCTGCCATAAGTCTTTGCAATGGCTTTTTTAAGGAAATCTGCCGCTTTATTTACGTCAATAACCTCTGAGAGTTTAAAGAAAGCAGCTTGCATAACCATGTTGATTCGGTTTCCAAGACCGATGTTCTCGGCAATCTCTGTACCGTTTAGAATGTAGAATTTAATGTCATTTTCCTTAATATAATTTTTAAGGCTTTCCGGCAATTTCTCATCTAATTCCTCCGGTGACCATAAACAGTTCAGAAGGAACGTTCCGCCATTTTTGAGTCCTTTTAGTAAATCATACTGATTAACATAGGCCTGGTTGTGACAGGCAATGTAGTCCGCCTCATCAATTAGATATGTGGATCGAATGGGCTCGTCTCCGAATCTTAAGTGGGATACCGTAACCCCTCCGGACTTTTTCGAGTCGTAGGAGAAATAGGCTTGAGCAAATTTATCGGTATTCTCACCAATAATTTTAATCGCTTCTTTATTGGCTCCGACAGTTCCGTCAGAACCCAGTCCCCAGAATTTACATCGAATGGTTCCTTTGGGCTCTGTGACGATCTTATCCTTTAGGTTTAAGCTTAGGTGGGTTACATCATCGTTAATTCCAACGGTGAAACCGTTCTTCGGCGTTTCTTCCTTTAAGTTGTCGTATACCGCTTTAATTTGGCTTGGAGTGGTGTCTTTTGAACCCAGTCCGTATCGGCCTCCAACGATCATTGGTCGATCTTCTTTTGTGTAGAAAACACTTTGGATATCCTGGTATAAAGGCTCTCCTAATGCTCCCGGCTCTTTTGTTCGGTCCATTACAGCGATTCTTTTCGCTGTACTTGGGAATACATCAAAGAAATATTTTGCAGAGAAGGGTCTGTAAAGATGAACCTTAATGGCTCCAACCTTTTCTCCTTTTTCCATTAAATAATCCACGGTTTCTTCGATGGTTTCCGTAACGGATCCCATGGCGATGATAACTCTGTCTGCATCTTTTGCTCCGTAATAGGTAAAAGGCTTATATTCCCGTCCGGTTTTTTCACTGATTTTTTCCATATAGTCATTTACTACATCGGGTAAATCTGTGTAATAAGGGTTGGAAGCTTCCTTTGCCTGGAAAAACACATCGGGATTTTGAGCTGTTCCCCGTAGTACAGGGCTTTGCGGATTTAGTGATTTGTTTCTGAACTCTTTAATTTTTTCCATGTCCACAAGTTCTTCAAATTCGTCGTACTCGATCAGTTCCACCTTTTGCATTTCATGAGAGGTTCTGAAACCGTCAAAGAAATGTACAAAGGGCACACTGGACTTAATAGCTGCTAAGTGAGCAATTCCACCGAGGTCGATCACTTCCTGGACACTTCCGGAAGCAATCATGGCACATCCCGTTTGCCGAGTGGCCATAACATCGGAATGGTCCCCGAAAATGGATAGGGCATGACCGGCTAGGGCCCGTGCACTTACATGAAAAACGCCCGGTAATAATTCTCCGGCAATTTTATACATGTTTGGAATCATAAGCAGTAAACCTTGCGATGCGGTGTAGGTCGTGGTAAGAGCGCCACCCTGTAGTGATCCGTGAACAGCTCCCGCTGCCCCTCCCTCGGATTGTAGTTCTGAAACTCGTACCTGTTGTCCGAAAATATTCTTCATGCCGTTGGCACTCCACTCATCAACATTTTCTGCCATGTTTGATGAAGGGGTAATTGGATAGATCGCTGCCACATCGGTGAATGCATAGGAAACATAGGAAGCCGCCGCATTACCGTCCATGGTTTGTGTTCTTCTTGTCATTTTCATTCCTCCCTTTATATATTATTGATGCACTTTTAACAAATTAGAGAAAGTCTTTAAACTAGCTTGCACATGGTTCCATTATAGTAAAAAAAACAATCTTTTTATAGGGGGAATTTGTGTAAGCCTTAAAATAATTTAGAAATCCCCGGGGTCCATTGTTCTATCAACAGGATTCCATAGGTTTTCAGTCCCTGCTTTCTTATTGAAGAATCCGGTTTATTTCCAATTTATTTTGAAATGAATTTTATTTTTCTCTGTCTTCAAAGGAATTTTCCTGCTTCTTTGTTATATTTTGTTGAATTTTGTCGCATTTACCGCTATACTTAACTGGTACTCATTACATTCCCGGAGGAAGTGAATTTATGAAAAAGATACTATATTTGATCAAAGAGAAACGGCCTTTGCAGATTCGTTTACTGGCTTTATTCTTAATTTTAATCTATCTTCCGATTTTATTTAATGTGTTTTTTATTCAACGGCAAACCATTAATGCTGTCAAGGAGGATAAACTCACCACCATCGAAGAATCACTTCAAAGAACCGTCGGTACCCTGGATCAAACCGCAGAGGATATCGAAAAACTTCTTGAAGATCGATCCGGGCAGCCCGGGCTTCAAAAAGGTGTTGAAGATTACTCCATTCTTCCCGAACAAGCCCAGGAAAATTTTCAACAGTATATGAACCGACAGCTGAATGATATTGAGAACAATTCTGTTTATCTGGCTCACAGTAGTGTCTTCAGCTTGGAGGGAGACCATTTTTCAACCGAGGACTTTTGGCATGAAGACATCAGCGAAAGTGCTTTTTATCAGAATCTGATTACGGAAGCTCTGGATGACGGTTGGCATTTTTTACCTACGGAAAAGATCTATAGTCCGGCTTATTATGAGGAAAATCACAAGGCAGAAATCTCCCAAAGCCTTGTGTATGTCCAAAGCCTTACGAACCTTGAAGGAAATGCCCTCGTGGGCTATATCGTTTCCATAATCGACCAGGAAAATTTTATGGAACTCTACCAAAACGTTTTCATTGGCGAGGGAGGACGCTTAGCCCTATGGAGCCCACAGGAAGTGCCTTTAAACACTGAGGAAAAAATCTTCTTTCCCGAAGACCTTCGCACAAGAATTTTTCGGACAGAGGATTTTAGCACCTTGGAAGCGGAGGGAGAATCCATGGTTTTCTATTCAGACTCCCTGAACTCTTTTCCCGGAATACTCACCGCGAGAATTCCCGAAAGTGCTTTGACACAGTCCATCATAGGACCCCTTAGACTAAATCTCTATTTGATGATTTTAATCAGTACCTTGATTTCCCTATGGGTTTTCCTAGAGATTGTTATTATTTCCAATATAGCATCGGAAAGGGAAACTGCTCATTATCGCTTAACTTTAAGTGAAGAATTGAATGAGAAGCTACGGATGTACAAACATGATTTTTCCAATCATTTGCAGATCATTCAAGGACTTATCCACCTAGGCCATGGGGATCGGGCGCTAAAGTACTTGAATAAAATTTCCGGACAGGGCAAAATGATCTATGACACTTATGAAATAGGCATTCCAGAACTTGAAGTGGTCATGTATGATGCCCTGCAGCAAGGGAAGGAGCAGGGAATTGATGTCAACATTAAAACCATGGAACTCCCGTCTTCCCTGGGGATCAACATTTATGACTTAGTTAAGGCCCTTACCAATTTAATAAAAAATGCCTACGAAGCCATGGCTCTTTATCCAGAAAAACATCGGGTGTTAACCATCGAAACCTTTGACGATGAGAGTTCTTATATTTTTAAGATCAGCAACAATATCCCCTTGATTTCCCGGGAGGATCAATCCCGAATTTTCGAGAAAGGATTTACTACCAAAGCCAAAGGCGACGGATTCGGCCTTTATATGGTTAAGTCTTTGATTGAAAAACACCAGGGCACCGTTGATCTAATCGTGGATGAGGATGGGAACCACTTTTACGTAAAAATTCCTAAAAACAAATAGAAAAAGGCAGCCGGCTGTTCATTGCTCCGGCTGCCCTTTTTTTATTCCGCGGCTTTTTATTCTGCGGCTTTTTCTCCGGCGATGATTCCCGAGGACCAGGCCCACTGCAGATTAAAGCCGCCGCAGTCTCCATCCACATCCACAATCTCCCCTGCAAAGTAAAGTCCCTTTACTTTTTTAGATTCTAACGTTCTGGAATTCACCTCATCGCTTCGAATTCCACCGGCGGTAACCTGGGAATCCTTCCAGGAAAGGGTTCCCGTAGACTTTAGCCGACAATTCTTTAATGCCTTGGCTAATCTTCGGATTTCTTTATCGGTTACCTCTTCACAGGATTTCTTTATGTCCTTTACTCCTATTTCTTTTAAAATAACAGGAATTACTTTTTTATTTAATATACCGATCAAGCTGAAATCAAAGGGTTTTTTCCCATCTAAGCTCACAAGCATCCATAGGGTTTCATAAATTTTTTCTTCTCCGGCCTCGGGAAAAAAGTCCAAAACCACCCAGGGCTCCCTGTTTTTTTGCAGGCATTCCTGAACACCCCGGCTAAGCTGTAGCACCGGTGGACCGGAAACCCCATATTCCGTAAAAAGCACCTCTCCCTGTTCTTTTCTCAACAGTTTTCCTTCCGACTCCAGTTTAATACTTCCTTGAATTTTCACCCCTTTTAGACTTCGAAAGCTGCGATTATCGCATTTGATCTGCACAAGGGCTGGAAACACCGGTGTCAGCCCATGGCCTACACTTTTTCCCAAATCATACCCGCTGCCGTTAGAGCCCAGTTTTGGCGCAGACTTCCCTCCTGTGGCCAAAATAACCTTGTCTCCTGTAATCCTTGTTTTAGATTCCGTCTCCACAATAAATTGGTTGTCTTTTTTTTGAAGGGTAATTACGGGATCGTCCAGGATTTGATGCACACCTAACTTTTCCACTTCATAGCGCAAAATATCCAATACACTGCTGCCCTGATCGGATATAGGGTAGACCTTTCCCTCATCTTCCACTTTCGTCTCCAATCCCAACAGCTGAAAAAACCGAAGGGTCTCCTCCACATTCACTTGGGTTAAAGCACCTTCAACAAAAGCCGGGTTTTCTCCATGAAAATGTGCTGTGCTCGTTGTGATATTCGATAGATTGCAGCGTCCGTTTCCCGTGGCAAGAATTTTCTTTCCCACACGGTTCAGACCTTCTATGAGGACCACCTCTCCGCCTTTCCTTGCTGCAGAAATTGCAGCCGTTAATCCACTGGCTCCGCCGCCAACTATCAGAACTTTTTTCGATATCATACCTCTCTCACCGCTTTTCGAACAAGATTTAACCCATGTTTGGCTGCAAAGTGGCGGATACGATTTCGATCACCCAGGAGATGTTTTTCTACATGCCATACTTTGTCCTGGAATGCTAAGGCGATGTGTACAAGGCCCACCGGGGTTTTTGCCGTTCCTCCGCCGGGACCGGCAATCCCTGTAATGGATAATCCCATGGTGGTTCCTCCGACTTTTTGAATCCCTTTTGCCATGGCAATAGCGGCTTCCTTACTTACCGCACCTTGGCGTGTCAGTGTGTCTTTGGGAACCTTTAGCAAATTGGTTTTGGATGCATCGCTGTACGTAACGATGGATAGAGGAAAAACTTCCGAAGCCCCGGAAACATTTGTTATGCTTGCGGCTACCAAACCGCCAGTGCAGGACTCCGCAACACTAAGGGTATAACCTTTGTTTTTTAAGGACTTGACGACGACATCCTCTAAGCTTTCATGGTCCTCACCGTATATATAATCGCCCAATCGCCTCTTTACCTTTTCTTCCAAAGATCGGATCATTTCATCCGCTGTGCTTTCTTCCCCGGCCCTTGCGGTGATTCTTAGAATCAGTCCCTGGTCCATGCAGTAAGGGGCAATGGAAGGATTGTGCTGTTCTTCAATAAGGTCCTCCACCATGGCTTCCATGGTGCTTTCCCCCACGCCGAAAATATTCAACACTTTGGATTTAACAATTCCTTGAGCATACTTGCTGAGATAGGGTTTGATATGATTATCAAACATGGGTTGAAGCTCTCTTGGGGGCCCCGGAAGCAATATTACTATTTTACCCCCGGTCTCAATTAAAATTCCCGGCGAGGTACCGTTGGGGTTTTTAATGGGTAAAGCCCCTTCCGGCAAGAAGGCCTGTTTATTATTGCTTTTTTCCATAGGAACCTTGATTTGATCGAAAAAACTTTGAATATCTGCGAGTATGCTTTCGTCCAGGATCAGTCTTTTATCCAGGACTTCTGCTGCAACTTCCCGTGTCAGGTCATCCTTTGTAGGCCCCAGTCCCCCGGTGATGATTAACAGATCTGCCCGCTCAAGGCTTTCTTCCATGCTTTTTTTAAATCGATTTCGGTTGTCTCCCACTACGGATTGACGATATACATTAATCCCAAGGTCTGCTAAGCCCTTGGCGATATATTGGGTATTGGTATTAACGATGTCCCCAAGTAAAAGTTCCGTACCGACGGATAAGATTTCTGCATTCATAGGTTTTTCCTTTCTTTGATTATATTTTGAAACTTTTTCAAAAAAAGACTTTCCTTTATGGGAAAGTCTAGTTTTTCGTCAATTTTTCACAGGAAAAACCTTTTTCCTGTAAGCTCTTTAGCGCCTGTCGATCATTCTCTAAATCCTTATATAGATTCAAGTTTTTCATCAGGTCTCCTAAAAAAGAGTACTTATGAAAGGTATCGGGGGCTAAAGAATAATACACCCATTGCGCTTTTTTGTCTCCTTTAATCAGTTTTGCATTTTTCAGTTTTATAAGATGCCTTGAAGTATTGGATTGGGAGAGCCCTAGTATTTCCTGAATTTCACAAACACATAAAGGCTTTTCCTGGACCAGATGTAATATTCGAACCCGGGTCTCATCTCCCAGGGCTTTTAGGATTTCTACAATTTCCATATAACCGACTCCTCTTTTAGACAAAGCTATTTGCCTGTTATTGTCTTAATTTTATGTCTTCCCTGTTAAATTGTCAACAGATAATCCTTTGTATTATTTCCAAGTGTATTTCAGCCTCTTAGGATATATCATATTTTTTCATTTTTCGATAGATGGTTGCCTGTCCAATGCCGAGAAGCTTTGCCGCTTCTTTGATACTGGTGCATCGGGCCAATGCCTTTTTGATCATCTTTTCTTCCAGTATTTCCAGAGGTTCTATTATTTCATCCTCTTCATTCTTAACTTCCCAACCCAAAACCCGTTGCTGCAAATCCTCTTTATAGATCACTCGGGACTTTGATACGTTCAACGCATATTCCATACAATTTTCCAATTCCCGGACATTTCCCGGCCAGGAATAAGCGATTAAGGCTTTTTTTGCTTCCGGCGAGAGATGTTTCGCCTCTTTTTCAAAGCGTTCCTCGTAGCGTCGTAGAAATACCTCCGCCAGGATTTCAATATCCTCTTTTCTCTCCCTGAGCGGTGGGATGGTTACGGGAACCACATTCAGCCGATAAAAAAGATCCTCCCGAAACAGTTTCCTTTTCATAAGTTCTTCCAAGTTTTGATTTGTCGCCGCTATTACTCGAACCTGCACGTGTTTCGGTTTTGTGGAGCCTAAGGGTTCAATCACTCCGTCCTCTAAAAATCGCAACAATTTTACCTGCAGGTTCATAGGCATGTCTCCGATTTCATCAAGAAAAATCGTACCTTCATGGGCCTTTAGAAATTTCCCCTCTTTCCCTTTTTTACTGGCATCGGTAAAGGCCCCGGCTTCATAACCGAATAATTCACTTTCCAGCAGGGCTTCAGGGATGGACCCGCAGTTTATGGGCACAAAGTTTTGCTCCCGTCTTGGGCTTGCTAAATGAATGGCCTTTGCAAACATTTCCTTTCCCGTGCCGCTTTCCCCTTGGATCAGCACCGTGGAATTTTGTTTGGCCGCCACCTTGGCAATCTTCACCGTTTCTCCCAGGGCCTGACTCTCTCCGATAATGGAGTCAAATCCTACAAAGGCCTCTTCCCGATGGACTTCCTGGGCCATTTGATAGACGTCTTTATAGGGACGAAAACTTAATATTCCTCCGATATCCGTACCCTCTCTTCGAACCGGGTTATAATTTCCGAGAAAAAAACGGGTATCCTTTCCGTTTTTAGCCGCTAATGGTTTGGAAATCAGAGGCCTGGTTTTATTTTTCTGATAGGTGATTTCTTTTAAGGCTTTTTCTATTCGTTCGAAGTGCAGAAAAACCTTTGATAAAGAACGCCCCTTAAGCCACTCTTCCGACTTTCCCAGTAGTGTTTCTGCATTTTCATTAATAAAAAGAATTTCTCCCTTGGCATCTACACTGATAATTCCTTCATCCACTCCGTTCAAAATCGCTTCCAGCTGGATTTTTTGAATGGAGATCCGGTGTTTTGAAAGGACTTCCATCATTTTGCTCTCCAAAAAGTTTGCCATTTTTTCAATGAACTTTCGGTAGGCCTCCTGATTATCCACCAGCCGCTGACGCTGATCATCATCGAAGGCAATGAGACTGATAAGACCCAGAATCTCTCCGTCCAGGGTTATGGGAGCACAAAGATTGGCAAGCTCTAAACACTTTTCCCGGTAAGAGCATTCCCGACAGGTCATGGATTGAAGCTTGTCCGTTACCGCCTGGTCTTTTTTTCCTTCCAATACTTCGGAAAACACCGAGTCTAAAGAAACATAGGGCTCGATACTGTCTTTATATGAGCCCGTAACATAAAGACGTTCCCCTTTTTGGTCTATAATCGTCACTTCAATACCCAGAACCATGGCAATTACTTCCGCAATCTGCTCTACGGTTTCTATAATGGACTGCAGCTTCAGTTTTTGTTTTTCCATTGTCATCCCCTCTTACTCTATAGACTTTGAGCCACCATAATATTCAAAATTAGATCATCAGCATTTCCCATGCCCTTAACGCTGATATCCCCCAGGTTTTCAATGCTTTTTTGTAAACTCTCCCCTGCAATTCCTTCATTATGGGAAATAGACGTCCCTTCCTTAGCTAAAAGCATCATTTCCATTACTGCTCCCACAGAAGTCGATAGTTTCAGTGCACAACCGGGTTTTGCACCATCACAGATCACCCCGGTGATATTTCCGACGATATTTTGAATTCCTTTTTCAATCTCTACGAAGGACATGTCCATAAATTCTCCTATGGCCACAGCACTTCCTACCCCCGCTGCGATGCCGCATCCACAAAGGGGTGAGAGTCTTCCGATTTTATTTTTCACATAAATGGTTACCATAAAACTAAGAGCAAGTCCTTGCAGCAGTCGCTCTTTCGAGACTTGCAAGTCCTCCGCCATAACGATTACCGGAAGAGAGGCTGCCAATCCCTGATTACCGCTCCCTGCACAGCTGTAAACCGTATAGGGTACCCCTGACATCCGGGCATCGGAGGCCCCGGCAGTTATGGCTTTCGCTTCATTTAAAACGTCTTTTCCGATCACTTGTTTATTCATTAAATTGGTTAAGGTGTACCCGACTCCCATACCCAACTTCTCTGCTTTTCCTTTGTTTCCGATACTGCAGTTTTTCTCAATCACCGGGGTTAAAAAGGATAACTCTTCCTTTGTAAGTTTTTGAATCGATTTCATGAGGACTTTCAGATTCAAGTCTTCATTTAAAAATTCCTTGGACTGATCATCATCGTTTTTCTGCTCTTTCCTGTACACAATTTCTCCGTTTTTTTCTTTCAACACCACATTACCATGACTGTACTTGATAATTATCCGGCTATTGTTGTGGTCTCCCCAAGCCTTAACCTCAACATAGACTTCCGGTTTTTTTTCCAGGAAATCCACGGTTACTTGGTGATTATCCAAAAAAGCATGTCCTATGGCTTCACTGTTTTTTGGAATGTTTTCCAGCACCTCTAACTCTTTACTCCCGTCTCCCAGTAAGGCTCCCAGGGTGGCCGCCCAGCAAAGCCCTTTTTTTGTGGTCCCGGGAACAAATACCCCCATGCCATTTTTGTAAAGATTGGAGTTTACCAATATTTTTAGACCCTTCAGTTCTTCACCTATCAACGCTCTGGCTAATGCTGCGCCGTAGGCTACTGCCACCGGTTCGGTGCATCCCGTAGCCGGTTTTATTTCCTTTTGTAATATTTCTAAAATCATTTTTTCCATTTCGACTCCTCCTGAGGCTTTTATATTAATATCTGCTATTAGTTATTGCAATTATCATGCCAATAACAGGCTTCAGGTTTTAGAGTCTCTTTGTTGTTATTTTATCATATTTTCATGAAATAAGGGCAAAAAAATTATCAAAATGATAATTCGCTATCATTTTGATAATTTTATTTCTTTATAGTCGCTTTTATTCAGTTTTACGGGCTGATCCGATTCTTATTTTCTCATTTTGATAAAACCCAGTATTTTTATCTTCTTACAGGGTGAAATTAACGATTAACGCCGGATCCAGGACTCTGAAAGCAAAGGATTCCGTAATAAACAGTCGAACTTTTTCATCGGTATGAGACTCATATCCGATGGAATAGTCCTGACCAATGGTCAATTCCAGATCTTCATGATCTTGAGGAAGTAAAAATGCTCCCTGAACCACATGGCTGTGGATGACCTCTCCACCGATAAGCTCTTCTACTTGCTTTACTAAGGGATAATTATTGGATTCCCGGTTGATACGCTTCCATGCTTCATCTCCCACAACAAGATTATAGGGCTTTTTCGCAAAAGCATCCTGCAACATAATCATTCCCTTTGCAACCATCTCCAAAATAGTTTTCGCGTCGTCTCCAAAGGTCAGGGTTTCTTGTTCGCTGGATGCTTTCAGTCCTTTAATCTGACCTTTATCATATCCGTTATAAATGGCTTCTTCTTCAAACACCGCCAGTTTATGAACTGCATTTTCCAAGGCTTCCAATTCTATATCTTTGGCTCCTCGTACAATATTGTCCATTTCCCATCGATCCAGTTCAAAGCTGATTCTGGCTTCCACCAATGCCGTGGACTTATATACTCCGGTTTTTACATCTTTTTCATCATCCACAAGGGCTAAGCGTCCTTCCGGTACCACGGTGTAGTCCCATCCCTTCGGTCCTTCCACATGTACGGTTTTTCGAGCTGATAAATGAGAGTGTAGAACTTCAACGGCTCGTTCATCAATTTCTCTCCAAGCTTCTTCCGTTAAGGGTGCAATGCTTCTTTTTAAAATATCCATATTCTTCCTCCTCTATTATTATGATTTAGCGTCTTGCTCTCTTTTCCCATGATAGTTTTTATTTTAATTTCCCGATATTAAGCCCGGTGCTTGGAGGCTTTCCTCCACTGGCTTCTGC
>Ga0207421_10000110_pt1 | contig 90302 bp, 75 predicted proteins | sample SodLakKL_010_SED_4_FD_187542 | JGI IMG/M metagenome (GOLD analysis project Ga0207421, IMG submission 187542) | Alkaline sediment microbial communities from Lake Tanatar, Kulunda Steppe, Russia - 8KL_010_SED (SPAdes) (version 2) | ecosystem: Environmental > Aquatic > Non-marine Saline and... | reverse complement strand
TGTCTTTTTTTTCTATTTCCGTTCCATCTTCATGAAATAGGGCATAGTGCATGACAACATCATCCCACTCTTCGGTGTTTTGGAAGTGGACGTTTACTTGGGGACCAACAGGGGTCACATCCTCTATCTCTTTAACAAAGGAGTAATAACTGTCTCCGATATTTACCGTTATAAGATATGCTCCCTCTTCTTCTTCCCCTTTATAGGTTATTTCTCTATCCACCCCCTCCCAGTCAACACTCTCCTCGCTTTCTTCTTCAACAATTCCTCTTTCCAGTTTCTCGGCAGCCGTTTCCGCTATATAATAAGAGATCGCAGCCGCGCTTTTGTCTCCCACCCCCCGAAGTTGGCGCAAAAGAATAGTACTCACTCCCACCCCGGCGGCAAGAACAATGCTTACTATAACCATTCCCAAAAGAAGTGTAGATCCTTTGTTTTTCATAAATTAATCTTTTAGAACTGTTGTTTGTAGTCGGTAATGCTCTGTTCTTTCGTCGCTTACTTCTATTTCGGACTTAAGGAGTACTGTTATCTTGTTTCCTTCCTCATAATAAGAGTCATTGATTGTCATCGGTTCTTCGGAATAAAAATCACTGATATTATAATTTTCTTCTCCTTTTCTTATTGACTCCTCTATCCTGCTCATCACGTAGCTTGTTTCAGTGATGAGTCTCTGCCTGTACATAGCGGCTCTTTGGTTACGCACGGTAGAAAGAAAAACCCCCAGAGCAAGAGACATAACCACGGAAAAAATAAGCACCGTTACCATGGTTTCTATAAGCGTAAACCCGGAAGTAGAAGCTCGACAAAGCTTGCGCTTTAGGGGAGGTGTCGAGCTAGCACTTCCGGGCAAGACCCTTCTAAGATTTTGAATAATTTTTTTAATCATAGAACACTCTATGGAGTTTTACGCTTGGCTCTTCTCTTCCGTGAGTAAAGAAAGTTTCCACCAAAACCTCCATTCCCCCGTTTTCATCTTCCGGCCACACGGTAACGCACCGTGAAAAGGGAGACTCTTCTCCGGAGGCATATCCATAAAAGGTATCAGGGATACCTTCCCCGGTACTTTGAACATTTAGTTTTTTGTTTTTACACTCCTCCAAGCTATCCTTTTTTTCTTCCACTCCCTCTTTATAACTTACGCGCCAAAACGTTACATCTTCTTCGCCCCTTATTTCGCTTTCATTATTTTTTACAACCTCCATTGCTTCCTTGCTTAAAAAGACAGCCTGTGTTTGCGCGCCCAAAAACCCCGTTTGTCTTACAGCTCTATCCCCGAGAGCAAGCATGACAACAACAACCGCCACAAGAATGGAGACGGTAGCAAGAAGCTCTATTAAGGTTAGTCCTTTTTCCTTATTCATACTTTATTTCCGCAACTCCTTTAGAATTAATGGAGACGCTTCTCTCTAGATCCTCATCTCCTTCCGAGACAAAAGACACCACTACGTCCCCGTCTATTTCGGAAAGCTCTCCGCTACTATCGGCGAAAAGCACTTCTCCCTTTTTCGTAAATACAACCTTTAGTTCTTCCGTAGAAACGCTCTCCAAGAGAAGCTCTCTTATTACCACCCCTCTGTCTATATCTACCGTTTCCACGGTTTCCAGCACATCACCTTCTCCGAAAAGAATTTCGTAATATCCCTCTCCCTCTTCCATAAAAATACCGTGGCTTGGCTCTTTTATATCCTCATCGTAAGAAAGAGAGCTAAGCGTTCTCTCTCTTACCCTGTAAAGGTCGCTTATAAAAGACTCTGTAGCTCTTTCCACTCCAAGGCGGGGAAATGACTCGGAATAACCGGCAAGCACCAAAATAGTCAAAGCTACCAAGATAACAAGAACCACCATTAGTTCTGTTACAGTAAATCCTTTTTCACTTTTATAAAAGCGCATAGCTTAGATAGAGCTCAATTAATTTTTCCCCGTAAAAATAGGCAACCAAACTTCCTATAATAAGAAAGGGACCGAAAGGAACCTGACTCTTCATTCCTTTTTTCCCCAAAAAAACAAGAAGTAGTCCTATTATAGCACCTAAGAGAAAAGAAATAAAAAGACCCACAAGGATGTTCGGATATCCGAGAAAAAGACCCATAAAGATGACATACTTTACGTCTCCAAACCCCATTCCCCTTCCTTTAGTAAGATAAAAGAGAGCAAAGAAAAAAAGAAACACTCCCGTCGCCGAAAGAGCGCCGTAAAGCAGCACCGAGAGGTCGTTTTGCATAAAAGCGCTATATACGAGATAAAGAAAAGCGATCCCGATAAGCGAAAAATTGGCAAAGTCGGGAATAATATAGTGCTTTAGATCATAAACAAAGATAAATACGAGAAAAAAGAAAACAAGAAAGAGATAAATTAACTCAAGCGAAAACCCCGCATACATAAAAGCAAACAAAAAAAGAAACCCCGTAACAAGCTCTACAAGCGGGTACTGGAGCGATATTTTTTCTCTGCAGTAGCGACACTCTCCTAAAAGAAAAACATAGCTAAAAACAGGAACAAGGTCTTTGCCGGAAAGACCTTGTTTGCATTTTGGGCAGTAAGAGCGCCCTTCGGGTTTTTCGCTAACGGAAGTTCGATATATAAGGCAGTTCAAGAAAGATCCCGCTGCCACGCCAAAAGCAAAAGCAAAAAGCGCTACTAAGTAAAGAAAATCCATACTTTATCTCTGCAGGCTCTATTGAAATCCATTATCATTGTTGTTGTCATTATCACCGTTGTCATTTCCGTTGTCATTCTCGGTAGCTTCCGTTCTGCAATTTATTTCGTCTCCATCCTTACAGTTAAAATCGTACTCGGTACCGTCAATCTCTGCGGCATCTCCCGCGGAGTCTACGCAAAAATAGTTATCCTCTCCCGATACTAGCGGAGTATATGCGCAGTAACTACTAAAGTCATTGTTGTCCGGGTCTGTAAAGCGCACCGTTAGCTCTCCCTCCATCTCTTCTATTTTATCTTTTACCGTTAAGTAATCGGGGTCGGGACTATCCTCGTCTGTCATCTCGTAGAACTTCTCATATCCGTCCGTAAACGTATAAACGGTTTCGGCAAGCGAACGGAGCTGACTCATTTGGTTTTTAATGGTGGAGTCCCTCGTTCTTTCTCTTGCTCTCTCAAGAGAAACAAGTACCACGGAGGCAAGAATGGCAATTATCATGATCACCGTTAGAACCTCTACGAGTGTAAACCCGGAAGTAGAAGCTCGGCAAAGCTTACGCTTTAGGGGAGATGTCGAGCTGGCACTTCCGGGCGAGACCTCGACAAAAGACTGCTTTTTGTTTTTTTCTCTCATATTGTAAATAACTTAAACTAGTACTTTTTTCATTATAGAAGAATAAAGAAAAAAACACAACAAAATTAGTCTCTGTATTCACAATTATACGGAGGCCAGTCCCTGGCCTGACAATTAATCTCGTTATCAGGATCAACGTCAACTTTTTCTGCAAATCCGGTAGAATCTACACAAAAAACTTGTCCGGGAGTAGACCAAAGAAAAACATAAGAACAGTACTCATAATGCCCTTCCGTTTCAGGCTCTATAGAATCTTCGGGGAAGTACAGGTTAAAATCACGGTCCATCTCTTCACTAATCTTTCTGTTTATCTCCCCAATCGGATCTTCTCTTTCTTGCCACATATCGTAAAGCTCTTTATATTCCGTATCAGGGTTGTGCACCGTTTCCGCAAGAGCTTGGACTTGCTCCAGTTGGCTCACAATTATAGCATCCCTTGTTCTGTTTCTTGCTCTGTTCACCGAAACAATAACAACGGCAAAAAGAATGCCGATTATGGCGACCACTACCATCATCTCTACGAGAGTAAACCCCGTGAAATTTCGGGCTTTGCCGGAAAACAAACATTGTTTGTATTTCACCGGGGTAAATCCTTTTTTTCTTTGCCTTTCTTTTTTCATATTTTTATTATAAACAAAGCTCTCGGAAACATCAATAAAAAGACTCACTCCCGCATAGGGAGTGAGTCTGTTTTGTACTATAAGTTTTTCAGTCTGTTATTCTTCCTCAGTAACACAGGAGAGGTTCTCGCTTGTACAAGCATCACCTTCATCATACCTTCTTCCGGTAAGTGTGCCATCCACACAAAAGGTCTCGTCGTCACCTATAAGCTCTATGGTAGCACAGTACCTTTCATAGTCATCCTCTTCTATGTGGATCTCCAACACATCCTTCATATCATGAGTATCCTCATCACAACCAATTTCAGCACCATCAAAATTACCGGGGCCATACTCGCAGATAAGTTCTCTCAATTCCTCGGGCGGATCTGTTAACCCCTCATAGTCTAAGTCCTGTGCACGATAAGTCTCGGCCAAAGAACGGATTTGGGACACTGCAGAGATTCTATTGGAGTTCTCCGCACTGTCTCGCGCACTTTGCAGAGAAACAAGGACAACAGTGGCAAGAATTGCGATAATGGCAATTACCACCATCAACTCAATAAGAGTAAAACCTTTATTTCTTTTCATCTTTTGAAACATATTCTTTTAATTAATTAAGCCTCGACCTTTTTTACTTTATACGATTGCTTCATTATAGGGTTTATAATTTTTAATGTCAACAAAATCCGTTACATCTGCATACTTATATTGTAAATAGGAAGAAGAACCGAAGCAACAAGCCCTCCGACAAGTCCTCCCAAAAGAATGATAAGAATGGGCTCAATCATGCTTATATAGGCATCAAGTGTTCTTTCCAGCTCTGCTCTGTAGAACTTTACGATGTTCATGAGCGCAGATCCCAGCCGCCCACTTCTTTCTCCTACCAGTGTCATTTGGATAAGAACGGGTGAGAAAAGATCTTGCCTTCTTTTCATTACTTCGCTCATCTGTTTGCCCTGCTCTACCTGCTCGGAAACTTCCAGTATTGCGTCTTTATAAACTTTGTTTTGGACAATATCAGCCGTAATTTGGAGCGACTTTACAATGGGAAGTCCCGCACTTATGAGCGTGGAGAGGCTCTCCGAAAAACGGATAGTATAAGTCTTTCTGAAAAAGTCGTGGAACACGGGAATTTTCAAGAGGAATTCGTCCAAAATCTCTCTTCCTCTTTCCGTAGTAAAAAACTTGATTGCGAAAACCACCAAAGAGTAAAGACCCACTAGCACAAACCACCCGTTCTGCACCAAAAAGTCGGAGATACCTATCACAATTTGTGTCACAAAGGGAATCTCTCCTCCCGCATCGAGAAGTATCTGGGTAAGTTCGGGCATAATTACCACAAAAAGAAAGATCATTATCCCGAAAAAGATAACCGTGATAAATGCGGGGTAAAACATCGCCCCTCTTATCTTCTGATTGAACTCGTGCTCTCTTTCTATATGGTCGGCCAAGTAGGTAAGTACTTCCGAAAGCTTTCCGGAGGCCTCTCCCGACTTTACCATGTTTACATAAAAGTCGGAAAATACATCGGGAAAAGCGGAAAGCGCTTTGGAAAGAGGGACGCCTCCCTCTACCTTGTCAGCCACGGACAGTATCTTTTCTCTTAGTGTTTTTTTCTCTATCTGTCTTGAGAGTGTCTGCAGGGCCTCCACAATGGGAATTTTCGACTCCACCATCACAGCAAGTTGTCTTGACACCATTACGATGTCCTGTCCGGAAACACGCTCAAAAAGCGTAAAATCACGCTGAAAAAAAGGAACTTTCTTTTCCGCAAGCGACACAACGTAGAGCCCGTAACTCTGCACAACAAGAAAGGCGGCTTCTCTGGAAGAAGCATCTACTTCTCCTTCCTGGACATTCCCTTTTTTGTCTCTTGCTTTGTAATAAAACTTCATATATTTGACTTACGACCACAGTAACTTTGACTATGGCCGCTTCGCTTATGACAATGACAGCTGCCATTCTTTGTTTCTCCTAGTATTTTATCATTCATTGTCATAGTCATTGTCAATGTGAGCTCGAAGAGCTCCTGTCATTGGCTATTGGTCATTAATTATTTTATCCTATCATTCTCTTTAACTCTTCCGGGTTTCTTGAGTAACTTAGCGCACTCTTTATAGATATCTCTTTTTGTTTTACCAAATTAAAGAGCGATTTGTTCAGGCTTATCATTCCTTGCTCGCTGGAAGTTTCAATGACAAGGTCTATCTCATGGATCTTATTTTCTCTTATAAGATTGGAGACGGCGGAAGTGCAGATCATTATCTCACAGGCAGGAACAAGCCCTCCTTTTGTGCCCGGAATAATTCTTTGGGAAATAACCCCCAAGAGTGCCGTGGAAAGTTGCGCCCTTATCTGGTTTTGTTGCTCGGGCGGGAAGGAGTCGATAATACGGTGCATCGTCTCACTTGCCGAGTTAGTGTGCAGAGTAGAGAAAACAAGGTGACCTGTTTCCGCCGCGGTAATAGCTGTGGCGATAGTAATAGGATCTCTCATCTCACCGACCATGATAACGTCGGGGTCTTGCCTGAAAACAGACTTTAGAGCGCGAGGGAAAGAAAGCGCATCCTGATGAATTTCCCGCTGGTCAATGAGTGACCTTTCTTCTTCAAAAACATACTCTATCGGATCTTCTACGGTGATTATGTGATCGAACTTCTCTTTGTTTATTTTATTTATAAGAGCGGCAAGAGTAGTTGACTTACCGTGTCCGGTGGGTCCCGTTACAATGACAAATCCTTGCGAAGACTCACAAAAATCATAAAGGGACGTCGGCATATTAAGCTCTTCCAGGCTTCTTATCTGTGCCGGGATAAGTCTCATTGCGCACGAAACCTCTCCTCTCTGAAAAAAGATGTTAACCCTGAAGCGGGCTATTCCTTTATAATTGTAAGAAAAATCAACCTCGTAGTTATTCAGAAACTTTTCCTTCTGCTCTTTATTCATCATCTCCATGGCGATCTCCCTTGCGTCGTGAGAAGTAATCTCGCTTTCTTGCTTGAGGGTAATAAGCCTTCCGTTTATTCTTATTATCGGGGGATGGGAAACGGAAAGATGCAGATCGGATGCCCCTTCCTCAACAGCAATCTGTAAAAGCTTTTCCAAGAACTCTTTGTAATTTTTTTCGTTCTCCATTTTTCTTTTTATTTATTTTCTACTTTTTTAAGCTTAGGTTTCTTCGGTAGCTCTCAATACCTCCTCTATCGTGGTATAGCCTTGCGTGGCTTTTATAAACCCGTCTTGCTTTAAGGTTATCATTCCCTGCCGGTGAGCCTCTTCCTGTATCTGTCTTGTTGTCGGGTTTCCCATTATTATCTCTCCCAGCTCTTGGGTCATAGACAAAACCTCAAAGATACCCATTCTTCCTTCGTATCCCTCTTCAGAACACTGCTTGCACCCTTCGGTTTTGTAGAGCTTGATGGGCGACGGAATGTCGATATCTTCACGCACCACTTCCGGAAGTTTATCAAGCTCTTCTTCAATAAGCAATCGCATGTCCTCGGAGGGAGTGACCTCTTTTCTACACTTATCACAAAGCTTTCTTACCAAGCGCTGAGCCATCGCCAAGTTAAGAGAGGAGGGAATAAGAAAAGGCTTTATTCCCATGTCGATAAGACGAGGAATAACTCCCGTTGCGTCGTTGGTATGCAAAGTAGAAAGCACCACATGTCCCGTGAGCGCAGCGTGAGTAGCGAGATCCGCTGTTTCATCGTCACGAATCTCACCGACCATGATAACGTCGGGGTCCTGACGAAGAATCTGTCTTAGTCCTTTCGAAAAGACGTAGCCTATCTCGGGGTTCACCTGCGACTGGTTGATTCCGTCCATGTAGTACTCCACCGGATCTTCAAGGGTCACTATATTCACCTTTTCTTCGTTTAGCAGTTTCATGAGAGAGTAGAGGGTGGTCGTCTTACCCGAACCGGTAGGTCCCGTTACAAGCGTAAGACCGGTGGGTTTTTTAATCGATTTTCTCAGTATTTGAAAGTTTCTTTCCGTGACTCCCAGCTCTTCCACCGTCTTAATTCCTTCTGTCGGATCAAGCACCCTTATCACTGCCTTCTCTCCCAAGGTAGTAGGAAATGTAGCTACACGAAAGTCGACGTTCTTTTCTTTTATCTTGGTAGAAAACCTTCCGTCTTGAGGGAGCCTTTGCTCATCAATCTTAATTCCGGCAAGTATCTTAACTCTGGCAATGGTTGCCAGGTGCACCGACCCGGGAAGGTAAAGCGAAGAGTAAAGCACTCCGTCTACACGGAATCTTATCTTAAGCTTATCTCTGGTAGGTTCTATATGAATATCCGAGGCACCCCCTTCAATGGCGTTTCTTAAGATAACACCCACCACCTTTACAATAGGAGCTTCTTCCGCTAGACGCCCTATGTCCTCCTCAACATCCAAACTCTCCTCTTCTCCTTCCTCGAAATCCATCTCGTCGAGATCCTCGAGAGCGGCCCCCACCTCTTTGCTCAGAGTTCTGTACTGTTTGCTTATCGCATCAAAAGCACTGATTGATATAAGAGAGATACTGTGTGAGAATCCTTCTCTACGCGACAAGAACTTGAGCGCTTCTTGGGCTCTCAGGCTTTCCGGGTAGACCATTCCCACCTCCACGGTATCTCCTTCTTTTCCTATCGGTGCCATCTTGTAGTAGTTCGCAGAGTCCTCGGGAATAAGTCGCAAGAGGTCGTCATCTACGTTGTCCAAGCTAAAATCACTTCGGAAAGGAAATCCAAACACCTCGCTTTTTATATTAAAAAGATCCTCTTCGGAGATCACTTCTCTTTCCAAAAGAAGCTCTTCTCTTGTTTTTTCACTCCTTCCAACTTCCTCTTCCAGTTTTTGGGCTTCTTCTTTTGGTAAAAACTCTCTTTTTACCAATTCTTCTACTAAAGGAGACTCAAACTCTTTTTTCGCAGAACGGTACTTTTTACTTATTTCTCTAAAGTCGGAAAATGATATGAGATAGGGTTTGTAAGAGAATCCTTGCTTTTCCGCAGTTATCTTTAGAACGTCCTTTGCTCTGTCGTCTTCCGGATAAACCATTCCCACTTCCACGGCATCTCCTTCTTTTCCTATGGGCACCATCTTGTAGTGGACTACCACTTCTTTAGAGAAAAGATTGAACACCTCCTCGGGAACTTCTTCCAAGTTTATACCCCTTCTAAAGGGTGTTCCTGTAATCTCGCTCTTTACGGAGAAAAGATCCTCTTCGGAAACAATCTTTTCCTCTAAAAGTATCTTTTCCTTGGTAACTCCTCTTTTTTCCGCCTCCTTTTCAAGATTTTGAGCCTGTTCTTCCTGTAAAAAACTCTTCTCTACCAGCTTCTCCATGAGGGTTGTCCCCAAGCGGGTTTCCTTGGGTTGGGCTTTCTGTCTTGCTTTCTCAAAGTCACTGAGAGTAATAAGGTACGTTTTGTAGGCGAAGATATTCTTTCGTGAGATGAACTTGAGCGCTTCTTGGGCTCTCAGGCTTTCCGGGTAGACCATTCCCACCTCCACGGTATCTCCTTCTTTTCCCAGAGGAATCATCTTGTAGTAGTTTACCGCATCCTCGTTTATGAGCGATGCTAGGTCTCGGGGAATCTCCTCGGTTTTTATGTCTTTTTTAAGAGGTACTTCCACCACCTCGCTTTTCACATCAAAAAGCTCTTCTTCGGAGATTATTTCTTTTTCAAGGAGAATCTCCTCTATCTTTTTTTTCTTGCTCTTTGCTTCTTCTTCTATGGTTCTCGCTTCCTCTTCTTTAAGAAACTCTCTTTTAGTCAACTCTTCCAGAAGAGCGGAAAGCTTTTCTTTCTTTTCCCCGTCGTATCTGCGACTTACAGCCTCAAAAACACTAAAAGGGATAAGATATATTTCGCAAGAAAGATTCTCTTTTCTCGAAATGAACTTAAGCGCTTCTCTCGCTCTTAAGTCTTCCGGGTAGACCATCCCCACTTCCATCTTGTTCTCGTCTTTCTTTAGAGGAACCATCTTGTAGTAACCGGCCGAGTCCTTTTGTATAAGACTGAAAGCTTCTTCCTCTATTTGATCGGGATCAACATCTTTTCTCAAGGGAAAACCTGTCGCCTCGCTTTTCACATCAAAAAGCTCTTCTTCGGAGATTATGTCCTCCTTAAGAAGTACCTCTTCTCTGCTTTTGCCGGAATCCTCGGCTTCCGCCTCCATAGAAGCGGCCCTTTCTTTGTCCAAGAATCCTTTTTCAATTAGTTTGCTAAGCAAGTCCATAGGTTAGTAGGATGAGAAAGGATTTTCTCTTCCCATCAGACCCTCATCGAGAGGCTCTATCTTCTCGTAATCTACAAAATATTCTACCTCGGGACCATCTAAGTACTCGAAGTTCACATCGGGCGCGCTTCTTATAACCGCCCGGGGAACCGTGTCCGTGGGAGGGTCGGAGAGAGCAAATCTCCACACAAAAACAAAGACGATAACACAGATCATAAAAAGAGCTATTACCGGTCCTTGTTTTTCTTTATCTTTAAGTGAGAACATAGTTTTAATATGAAAAAGCGGACATTTCTACATTAAGCCCGACTGCTCCTGCGGGAGTTTCTTCGCCAAACCCGGCCGGCCCTTCCGAAGAAGAGAAGTTTACTCCCTCGATACTCATAACTCTGGCTACTTGCTCTATTTCACCAAAAAAGTTCTTTATATTCTCGTAGTCTCCTTCAAGAGCAAGACTAAAGGAAACCTCCTTTACTCTTTCGTGCTCGCTTTCTTCTATTACATAAGGATCAACGGAAAAGTCTCCAAAGTCACTCGTAGAGGTCAAGTTGTGCGCGTCCATTTGATTTTGGAGGTAGAGGAAAAGAGTGGGAGCATCGTGATCTTCGGGAAGTGCGGAAGCGATAAACTCAAACTCTTCTTCGTGTTCCTCTATTTTTCTTTCAATCTCTCTAAGTTCGGCTATATAAACTCTTATATTCTCCAGCTCTTCCTTTAGTACTTCGTTTTCTTCCATTCTGACCTGGTAATCTTCGTAGAGAGGATGAACTACATAAAGTCCGCCTCCGAGCGACCCAACGAAAAATATTACTGTAAGAATTATTTTAATCATCTTCGCTAATATCTTTTACAAATAACTCTTCTTCTACTTGCATATCAAAAGTAAATTCCACAGCGACTACTTCCTCGTCCTCCCTTACGGTAGAGAGATTACTCAAAGAAAGCTCTTCTACAAACTCTCTTGCCTTAAGGGCGTAAAACTGCTGTCCCACGGCAACGAAGTCCTCACCCTTTCCCGATACCCGGACAGTCCTTTCTTCCGGCTCGATATTTAAAACAAAAACCTCCGCGGAAGGATGAACACTCCCTTCAAAGGGAGAAAAGAAGGGTGACATCACATATCGAGCGTCAATGATATCTTGAAAATCCTCGATAAGGTGCCTGTGATAACGCGCCCTATCTTCCATCTCTTCTCTCTCGGGAACCGCTGCCTTTCTTCTGGCAATTTCATCTTCTATCTCTCTTCCTATCTCCTCTGCTTGCGTATTAAGATGGAGCATAAAGAAGTAACCACCAACCACAAGCACAAAGAGAAATATCATTGCCTGAAAAAAGAGATCCAAGCCCTCGGGAGCTTTTACCTTTTTCTTTTTTTGTTGGCTTACTTCGATTGCCATATATTCAAATTTATTCTTCCTCTTTTATAACGCCGTTTAAGGCGGAGCCGAGTGCTATAGCGTGTGAGGAGCTTATCTCCTTTAATACTTCTTCCAGTTCTTCCGGATAACTTACTCCCTCAAAACAGTTCTGCGTAACTACTTTTTTTTCTACCGCATCCTCCGCAAAGTCAACTACCCCGGGAAGAAGAGAAAAACCTCCCGCAATAATCAGCTCTTCCACCGCCTTTCCTTCATTCTTTTCAAAGGTATTTACTGCCCGAGAAATTTCGGAAAAAAGAGACGTGGCCATGGAGGAGATGGCTTTTTTCACCGTCTCTTCAACCATGCCGTGTTGCATCACCATATCTCTTGCTTCATTGTATTCTATTTCACCCTTCTTTGCAACTTGCTCCACAAGCGCACTTCCGGCGATCTCCAAGCTATGCGTGGTCTTGAGAGTTCCGTTTTCCGCAATAGAGAGCATGGTGCTTTGCTCCCCTATATCGGCTATCGCCACTATGCCCGGTTTGTCACGTGCGAGGGCCCTCACAAGTGAAAACATCTCTCCTTCCAGAGAGAGTATCTCTATTCCGGCAAGACGAGCTATTTCCTGATACTGCTCTATCACTTCCTTGGGGACGGCGATGAGATTTATCTTTATCCCTTTGGTATCTTCTCTGTTTCTATCGATGCTCCAGTCCAAAACAACCTCCGATATCGGAAGCGGAATGTACTGCCTGGAATGAAACTCCACCGCCGAACTAACCTCCTCCTCTTTCATCGGAGGGAGTTCAAAAGAAGTAAAAAAGGTGACAAAATCGGGAATAGAAAAGTACGCCTTCCTGCTTTTAACACCGGCTTCATTTACAAGGTGATTAATGGCTTCGGCAATTTCACTGCTAGAGTAGAGAAGGTTTCCTTCCGTTCCTTTGCTGGTCGGCGCCTTTCCCGCGAAATCTCTTAAAAAAAGTTCTCCGTAGTTTTCCAAAGTAACGCTTCTCTCGTTTCCCGAAACCTCTACCATCTTTATCGAAGAAGTACCGATATCTAAACCGAGAAAACTTCCCGCAGCTTTATTAAAAAAGGGAATATTAATCATATAGATAAGTTCTATACGCCTCCTTTATAGCAAACTTCCCAGCGTATTTCTCATTCTGATAAATATATCACAAAAGAGAAAGAAGGCAACCAAATATACGTCCGACGAAACTACTCCAGGTGCAATTTTTTCTCCAAGGCCTCCGTTCTTTTTTTAAGAAGAGGGCTGCTTTTCAGATCGGTATCCTTTTCCAAGGTATCTTTTGCTATCTCCCGCGCCTTTTCAACCGTCTCCCGATCCTTTAGCGCATTCATGGTAAAGTCGGGAAGTCCCCACTGTCTTTTCCCGAAGAAGTCTCCCGGTCCGCGCAACTGAAGATCTTTTTCCGCAAGCTCGAAACCGCTCTCCGCAGTAAGAAGCGCTTGCAGTCTCTTCTTTGTTTTCTCTTTCCGAGAACCCGTAAAGAGAAAACAGTAGGACTGAAAACTACTTCTTCCCACTCTTCCCCTGAGCTGATGGAGTTGGGAAAGACCGAACATTTCCGCTCCCTCCACCACCATTACGCTGGCATTTTTTATATCTATACCCACCTCCACTACCGAAGTAGAAACAAGAATGTCCGCTTTTTTCTCTTTAAAATCTTTCATTACTCTTTCTTTCTCCGCCACTTTCATTTTCCCGTGAAGCATCTCCACTTTAAGATCGGGAAAAATCTCTTTATCCAGTCTTTCTTTCTCTTCCTCCACCGCCTTTAGCCCGGCCCAGGGGGAGTCCTTTCCTTCTTTTTCCACTTCTATGCGAGGACAGATAAAGAATGCTTGCCTGCCTTCTTTTACTTCTTTTTCTATAAACTCATATACCTTCTTTCTCTTTCCGGGAGTAACTATTTTGGTAATCACTTTTTTTCTTTCTTCAGGCATTTCGTCAATAACGGAGAGATCAAGGTCTCCGTAAAGGGCAAGAGCAAGCGTGCGAGGAATGGGGGTGGCCGTCATGGAAAGAAGGTGAGGAATCGCGGACTTCTCCTTAAGACACAGCTTCGCCCTTTGTTCCACACCGAACCTGTGCTGTTCATCAAGCACCACCAAAGCAAGATTTTTAAATCTCACCTTTTTCTGAATAAGAACGTGGGTTCCTATGAGAATATCTATGCTCCCGTCTTTTGCTTTTTCTATGAGTTTTTCTCTTGAAACCTCCACGGTATCCCCTTTTAGTTTTTTGGAACGAAACTTGTCTTTTTTCCCGGTAAGAAGGCCCACATCCACCTTAAACCTCCAAAGAAGTTTTGCGACTTCGTCAAAGTGCTGACGCGCCAAGACCTCGGTGGGGGCCATAAAAGCAACCTGATAACCGGCTCTCACTGCGGCCAAAGAGGCAATTACCGCCACCACTGTCTTTCCCGAGCCAACATCTCCCTCCAAGAGACGGTTCATCGGAATTTCTTTTTCCATGTCCTTTAAAATCTGCCAAGCGGACTTCCTTTGGGCATCGGTAAGATCGTAAGGGAGTTGACCAACAAGATCTTGTATTTTTTCTATTTCTATCTTGACGGGAACGCTCTTTTTTTTGGATAGCTTTATTCTTTTTTGGAGAAGAATGAGTTGCAGAAAAAAGATTCGCTCAAAGGAAAGTCTCTCCCTTGCCTTTTCTACGTCGTGATAGGAGTCGGGAAAATGTATTTTCCGCAGAGCATCCTTAAGAGAAAGGACCCCGCTCTCTTTTATTACTTCTTCCGGAAGTGTCTCCTTTACACTAAAACTGTCTTCTTTAAATATTTCCCGAAAGACAAGTCTTAGCCATCTCGAAGTAACTCCCTTCTTTTCCGGATAGTACGGAACAATTCCCGCCGTGTGGAGCGTCTCTCCGGCCTTTGCTTTTTTTTCGTAAGAAGGATTGATAAGTTGCAACCCTTCTTTTGAATACCTTGCCTCTCCGGAGAGAAAAATCTCCTCTCCTTTTTTTAGCGTTTTTGCGATATAGGGTTGGTAGAGCCAAACCGCACTAATGTTTCCCGTATCATCGGAAAGAAGAAGAGAGGTGAAAGGTATATTCTTTCGGGGAGTTCTTCCGGATCCTATGTCCTTTACCACTCCTTTTACCGTACACTTCTTCTTGGGAGAAACGGAAGCAATAGAGATTGTTTTAGAAAAATCCTCGTAACGAGCAGGAAAGAAAAACAGAAGATCTCCCACGGTTTTTACGCCCAAGGATCTCAGTTTCTCTTGGTAAGCAGGCCCTACGTTGGGAAGCCGAGATACGGAAGTTGATAGATTCATAAAATACTTGCTTTGTGCTATCTTCGCTTTATTTTATCAACATGACAAGATCGGGGGCCAAAAGTCATTCCGAAACCTTGGTGTAGGATGGCGGAGGCGAGAGGATTCGAACCTCTGAGGGCCGCTAGGCCCTAGCTGTTTTCGAGACAGCCCCGTTCGTCCGCTCCGGCACGCCTCCATGTTTTTTATATTCTCCCTAAACCCCGCCTCCCTGTGCGTTACTTAACCGGGCTTTTGCAACAAAACCGGCAAAGCTATTCCGAGTCCTTGGCATAGGATGGCGGAGGGGGTGGGATTCGAACCCACAAGTCCTTGCGGACGCCTGTTTTCAAGACAGGTGGAATAGCCGTTATCCGACCCCTCCGTAATAAACTTCCGTACTCTTAAAGATTAAACAGTCGCCGTTACTACAATCAGGGGCATAACCCCTGAAAGTGATGCGGAGGAGACAGGACTTGAACCTGCACGCCCCAGAGGGGCAACACCTTAGCAGGGTGCGGGATTACCAATTCTCCCTCACTCCTCCTAGCAGGTAGTATTCTACCCCAAAGCGCCTATATTTTCAACCTTGAAAGTGGCTCTGCCGAGCGTGTTCACTTTAAGAAAAAAATGGTGTATAATAGCGCTCGCAAGCGTCCCTGTAGTTTAACGGATAAAACGCGGCCTTGCGGAGGCTGTGATCGAGGTTCGAATCCTCGCGGGGACACAAATGAGGAGAATTTCTAATTTTTAATTTCTAATTTCTAAACCCTCCCCCAGACCGCCAAATTTTGTATTAAGAAATTCTAAATTCTAAATGACAAATGACAAAACCGCCCCGGGCCGCCAGGGAGAATTTCTAATTTTTAATTTCTAATTTCTAAATCCTCCACCAAACCGCCCTAAAGAGAGGAGTTGATTTTTTTATTCTTTTATATTACAATCACTCGCGATAACAGGGCCCCGTCGTCTTCCTCCTTCGCTCGGCACTTCGTTTGAGCTTCGGAAGGATTAAGTAGAACAAATGTCTTCTACTCGCCCTTCCGAAGCTTCGATGAACATCGAAGCGTAGGAGGGCCCCGTCGTCTAGTCTGGCCTAGGACGCCAGGTTTTCATCCTGGTAACAGGGGTTCAAATCCCCTCGGGGTCACATACTTTTGCAAAACACTCTTTTTAAAAGAGTGTTTTCTTTATTTTGAAAAATAGTCCAAAAGACTGTAGTATTCAGAAAAGAAAAATGATTATCTTAGCTATTGAAACATCTTGCGACGACACCGGAGTCGCTCTGGTAAAAAAAGAGTCCGGCGGAGAAATAACTCTCCTCTCAAGAGTGCTCTCCTCTCAAGACAACATCCATCAGAAGTGGGGCGGAGTTTATCCTGTAGAAGCAAAAAGAGCCCACCAGAAGAACCTCGTTCCCGCACTAAAAAAGACTCTAAAAAAAGCTTCTTTTCTGGAAAAGGTGAAAACAACCCCTCCTTCTGAAATACATAACATCTTGGAGAGAGAAAAGGATCTCTCCAAAGAGCTTTTCTCTTTTCTTGAGAAACACCGTATAAAAAAGCCGGATGCGGTAGCGGTCACTGTCGGGCCCGGGCTTGAGCCGTGCCTCTATGTGGGAGTAAACTTTGCAAAAGCCCTGGCTCTGGCCTTAAACGTCCCCATTATTCCGGTAAACCATATCAAGGCTCACATCCTCTCTTTTTTGTTTGAAAGAAAAAATGTTGCCTTCCCGGCAGTGGCCCTCGTAGCGAGCGGAGGCCATACGGAACTTATCTTGATGAGGTCCTTTCACTCTTATAAACTCCTTGGCAAAACAAGAGATGATGCTGCAGGAGAGTGTTTTGATAAAACGGCAAGAGTGCTGGGCCTGGGTTATCCCGGAGGACCGGTTATAGCCGCAAGAGCGACTAAATTTTCAATTTCCAATTCTCAACGTAAAGTTGGGTGGCAACAACGTTGCTTTACGCAATTTTCAATTAAGTTACCTCGCCCAATGATACACTCAAAAAACTATGATTTTAGTTTCTCGGGTCTCAAGACCGCTGTCTTGTACGACTTCCTTTCTCGCGAAAAGAAAACTCAGAAAAACGACGAGTATATCGATGCTATGGCAAAAGAGATAGAGGAGGCGGTAACCGATGTTCTCTCCGCTAAACTGGATAAGGCGATGAGAGATCACAAGGCCAAAACAGCCATTCTGGGTGGTGGCGTTACAGCGAACAAATCTCTTCAAGAAAAGGTAAAAAAGATTACCTCTTCTCTTCCTCAAGCAGAAATAGTTTTTCCTCCCGCATCCATGAACACCGATAACGCCGAAATGATTGGTGCCGCAGCAACGGTGGAGAAAAAAATAAAAAACTATGATAAAATCACTCCAAATGCAAACCTGACTGTTTATTAGAAACATGGATATTCCAAAAAATTACGACTATACAAAAGTTGAAGAAAAAACCTACAAGAAGTGGGAAGAGAGCGGGCTGTTTAATCCGGACACATGCATCAAGAAAAAGAAAACGTCCGCCTCCGCAACGCCTTTTTCCATAGTTCTTCCCCCTCCGAATGTTACCGGAATGCTTCACTTGGGCCATGCAGCCCGTATTACTCTGGAAGACGCCCTCATCCGTTTTCACCGCATGAAGGGGTGCCGCACGCTTTGGCTTCCGGGAACCGATCACGCCGCAATCGCAACCCAGTCGAAGGTCGAGGCGCTTCTCCAGAAAAAAGAGAAAAAGAACAGGCATGATCTCGGGAAAAGAGAGTTCTTGAAGAGAGTGGAAAATTTCGCTTCCGAAAGCCACGACAACATCGTGAAACAAGTAAAGGCAATGGGGGCTTCCGTAGACTGGACAAGAGAAGCCTACACTCTGGACAAAGAAAGAAATCACGCGGTAAACACGGCCTTTAAAAGACTATATGATCTGGGCCTTATTTATCGGGGGATAAGAATTGTAAACTGGGATCCGAAGGGACAAACCACTGTTTCCGACGACGAGGTTGAATACAGGGAGGAAGAAGGATCGCTTTACACCTTTTATTACGACAAAGAGTTCCCCATTCCCATTGCCACCACGAGACCGGAAACAAAACTCGGAGACACGGCGGTAGCTGTTAACCCCAAAGATAAACGCTACAAAAAATATATCGGACAAACCTACAAGGTCGATTTTCTCGGCCACTCTCTTGCCATAAAAGTAGTAGGCGACGAAGCGGTAGATCCTCGTTTCGGGACGGGAGCCCTCGGAGTAACTCCCGCCCACAGTTTTACCGATTGGGAGATAGCCCAAAAACACAATCTTCCTCTCATAGAGGTAGTGGATGAATTTGGCAAGATAAAAATAAAAGAGTCTCCTTTTTTCGGGATGAAGGTAGGTATCGCTCGAGAAGAGATCATAAAGAAAATAAAAGAGGAAGGTCTTCTTAAGAAAGAGGAGTGTGTTGCAAAAAATGTTGCCAGGGCGGAAAGAACAAACGGAGTGATCGAGCCCCTACCGAAACTCCAGTGGTTTATAAACGTAAACAAAGAGTTTTCTTTTCCCCACTCCTCCTACCTAAACTTTTCCAGGGGCGACAAGGTGACCCTGAAAAAGCTAATGGAAGAGTCAGTGAAACAAAAGGAGATTTCTCTCGTTCCAAACCGTTTCAACAAGATATACTTTCACTGGATAAACAATCTGGGTGATTGGTGTATAAGCAGACAGATCTGGTTTGGTCACCGTGTCCCCGTTTACTACTGCAAGAACAAAAAGAAAACGAAGTGCAAAAACCCCATTGTCAAAAAGGAAAAAATAAAAGAGTGTCCTTACTGCGGAGGAAGAATAGAGCAAGACACCGACACTCTGGATACCTGGTTTTCTTCCGGACTTTGGACGTTTTCCACTCTCGGGTGGCCTAAAAAAACAAAAGACTTAAAGATCTACCACCCCACCAGTGTCTTAGAGACAGGATCGGACATCCTCTTCTTTTGGGTAGCGAGAATGATACTCATGACTACTTCTCTTTTGGGAGAGCCTCCTTTCTCGAGCGTGTACCTTAGCGGAATGGTTCGTGACGAAAAGGGAAAGAAGATGAGTAAGTCGCTGGGAAACATCATCGATCCAATGGAAATGACCGAAAAGTACGGAACCGATGCACTGAGAATGTCTCTCGTGGTAGGAGCCGCTCCCGGAAATGACATAAAAATATCCGAGGAAAAGATAAAAGCACAAAAACACTTTGCCAACAAGATATGGAATGCAACGCGTTTCGTTCTTTCCGTTTTTCCTCAAGACAAAAAGGAAAGAGATGACATTATCTCTCGGCAAGCCCCTCTCACCAAAAAAGACAAAGAAAGATTAAAGGATTTTCGCTCTTTTTCCAAAGAGATAGAAAAAGACATAGAAAAGTTCCGACTCGACCTTGCCGGAGATAAGCTCTACCAGTATTTTTGGCACACTTTTGCCGATGTGGTGATTGAGGAGAGCAAGGATTCTATATACGGAGAAAAAGACAAAGAAAGACTTTCCTCCCTTCAACTGCTTTACATACTGCTCTCCGACCAGCTTAAACTTCTCCATCCCTTCATGCCCTTTATTACCGAGGAACTGTGGTCTCTCTTTCCCAAGAAGAAAGAAGGACTACTTATGATCGAAAAGTGGCCTACATCAAAGTAATTCCTTTTCCTATGACACTATATATTCCTCTTTTCTTTTTCGCTGTTCTTCCCGGGCTCCTTTGGCTCTTTTACTACCTTAAGAAAGACGTCCACCCGGAACCGAAAAACCTCCTCTTTTTTGTTTTCCTCGCGGGAAGTTTTGCAGCCGTCGTAGGTTATTTTTTCCAAGTAAACGTCTCTCCCCTGCTCTCCTCGCTTGCGGAACCCTTTTCCGAGCTCGCCTTTCTTTTTCTCCTTATACAAAAGTTCGGAGTTATTGCTTTTTCGGAAGAACTACTTAAATACCTTGCCTTCTTTTTCCCTATGAGAGGACATCACGAGCTCGACGAGCCGATAGATTTTGTCATCTACATGATAACGGCCGCAATGGGCTTTGCCACCGTAGAGAATCTCCTTCTCTTTTCTTCTTTGCCGGCAGAACTTCCTCTTCTAGATGTTGCCTACACCTCTTTTCTTAGATTTGTTACCGCAACCTTTCTTCATGCGCTGGCCTCCGGCATACTAGGAGTTTTCATCGCCTACTCATGGAGATTTTCCAAAACCTATATCCTTGCAGGAGGTCTTCTTCTCGCAACTCTTCTCCATGGTATATATAACTTTTTTGTAATAAGAATAGAGGAGCCTCTCTTTCTTTTCGCTCTCTTTTTTCTTCTTGTTCTCATGGGAGGATTCCTTTCTCTCTCCATAAAGCGGCTAAAAAAACTAAAAAGCACATGTCTCTAAGAGTGCTTGTTTTTTGCTTTAAGTAGTGCTATTTTTAAGGAGAGTCACTAAATCAAACCTACTATGAAAAAAGAGGAAAACAAATGGAAAACAAAGTCCATAGAAGAAAACAAAAACTCTTCTTCGGAAAAAAAGAGGTGGAGAAGTAACGAAGGAGAACTCGCAGTGGATGTCTACAGTACCGATAAGCATATTGTTATTCAAGCCCCCATTGGAGGTATAAAGAAAGATGATGTCGATATCACCACTGAAAAGGATATGGTGATAATAAAAGGAAAAAGAAATCGTCCCGAAAAAGAAGAGATTAGCTGTTTTTATACAAACGAGTGTTTCTTTGGTGATTTTCGCAGAGAAGTTATCCTTCCCGAGGAAACCGACCCTTCTCGCATTGAGGCGGATATGAAAGAAGGTGTATTGACTATAAAAGTCCCTAAGATAGAAAGAGAAAAGAAGCGCAAAATAGAGGTATAACGGTAAACAGACACCAACAAAAAATGTCAAAGGTCGGACCTTTGACTTTTTTTATTACAGGGCTAGCGCGCCCCGTACAAGTGGTGCCCGGGGAGGGACTCGAACCCTCACGAGTTTAACTCATAGCGTCCTAAACGCTACGTGTCTGCCAATTCCACCACCCGGGCCCCAGCTATACGGGGCAAGTTCTACCAAATAAACGGCCTGAAAGTAAACCATCTCGGGAGCAAGTCCCGAGATGTTTTGTTTCTTAAGATATGTCTCTCGGCTATGCTCCACGAAGGAAGTTTTCAATAAGCATCATTATACCTCCCGAAAGAAGCATTACCACTATTCCGACCAAAGCCCACTTTATCATCTTCTTTGCCTGCTCTACCTTTTCATCACTACCTGCGGCCGTAACAAAAGTAAATCCTGCATAAAGAAGCATCATTACAACTATAATTCCCATTATGGTCCAGACGTAGTTGAGAATTCTGTTCAGGAGCTGGATTACCTGCTCGGGGTGAGTCAGTATCGGATCAGGTCCTTGCGCAAAGAGGAGAGCAAGCGGACAAAGGATTGCCCCCAGCGCCAAAATGATAGATATTTTTTTCATTTTTTCATCATTTACTTTTCACCCGACCTTTCACTTTTTTGCTTTTTAAATGATAAAGGAAAAAGCTTCCTCGGTCAAGAAAGCCTCTTAACTGCCTACAAGAAGACTTTCAATAAGTTGTACCATTCCCGCGGAAAGCAGGGCCACTACAACACCGATGATTCCGTACTTCACCATGTTGTTCGCTTTTGTGATTTTGTCGGAGTCTCCGGCTGCAGTTACGTACATAAAGCCGGCGATAAGAAAGGCTAGGACAGCCACCGCGGCAAAAAGACGCCAAAGCCAGTTTGTTATATTATTAATAATTCCTATGACATCGTCTCCTGTTTCTATAAGAGGGTCTTGAGCAAAAACTAAAACAGGAACTATTACAAGGAAGGAGAATAGAGCGATTATTATTTTGTTTTTTCTTTGCATATTTTTTATTAATTATCTACCCCCATAATATCGGTTATCACCGCAGTGATACCATTGGCAATTAGTATAATTACAAGCCCGATAATGGCCCATTTTATAAGATCTGTTGCTTTTTTCGCTTCTTCGGGATTTCCTCCGGAAAGAAAGTACTTCATCCCCGCTAGGATAAATACCACCGGCGCAAGAGCAAGAGCTACATTTCTTATGAATACCACAATGGCGTTTATAACCTCCCCAAAAGTATCATACCCCAAAGGGTTTGGTATGGTCGTTTGTCCAAACACCAAAAAAGGACAAAAGAAAAGAAGAACAAAAAGCAACTTTTTCCACATATTATTCTTTTTTATATAAGTAAGCGAAATGATCTTCTCCGGCATTAATCTCTTTTATTTTTTTAAATCCCTCTTGCCTGACCAGTTTGTCGGCTTTGTTTTCCGCGTCATCCTCTTTTACTTCCCAGTCTACAAGAAGAAGCATTCCGTCTCTGCGCAGAGTTCGGTGAGCTTCTTTTATAAGCTTTTCTTTTTCATCTACTTGGAAAAGAATATTGGTCAAAAGCACAAGATCAAGAAAATCATCCGCAAGCCCCGAGCCCTTCTCCAGATCAGCCAGAACGGTTCGGATATTGTACACTTTTTCCATTTCCAGCCTTCCTTTTAGTGCGGAAAGCGCCTCCCTAAGAACATCTATTGCGTATATTTTCGCATCTTTACTTTTTTTTGCAAGAGGAATTACCCATCCCCCCGAACCGCACCCGAAATCGGCAATACTCATCTCTTTCTCCAGTGGAAGTTCGCTGATTACTTTTTCCGGGTTTAATAACTCAACCATTATCAGATTAAAAATTAAAGATATAATTTTACAAGATATTCTCCTGCGCCAAGGATTCGGAAGACAAACAAAAGATAAATGGCTAATGACAAACGTCAAAATCCAAATGACAAATGGCTATAGGAACTTTGACTGTGAACTTGATCATAACATTCGTCGTGGTTTTTGTCATTCGTCATCCGTCATATGTCATAGGTCATCGGTCATCGGTCATGTATTATTCTACTATATACATATAATCGAGGCCAACTTGTCTCCTTTATCAAGCTTCATTAGCCTTACTCCTTGGGTTATTCTCGACTGCTCGGGAACATTTTCCAGCTCCGTCCTTATCACCTTTCCTTTCCGAGATATCGCCATCAGGTCTTTTTCTTCCCGGAGCACTCTGAGAGAGATAACATCACCTACTTTCTCTTCGTTTTTTACTGTCTTTACCCCCGTTCCTCCTCTTTTCTGGGGACGATACTTTTTCAGTTTAATCTTCTTTCCGTAACCTCTTTCCGTCATGAGTAAAAGATGGGCCTTTTCCAGCTCCTCTTTCCTTATTACCGCCACATCGGCAACGCTGTCACTCTTTTTTAGGCTCACACCCTTAACTCCGGTAGCAGACCTTCCCATAGCCCTTACATCCTTTTCGCTAAACCGGATGAGCTGGCCTTTTTTTGTTGCAAGAGCTATCTCGTCTTCTCCGCTTGTTTTTCTTACACGGCAAACCTCATCATTCTTCTTTAGTGTAATAGCAATAAGTCCCGATCGGCGTATGTTGTCAAACTGCTTGAGGGGTGTTTTCTTGACAATACCGCCCTTTGTTATTACTACAAGGTTCTTGTTGTTGTCTTTTTCTTCTTTTTCAAGAGGAATGACGGTAAGCACTTGCTCGTCCGAAGAGATCTCCAGAAAGTTCATGAGCCCCCTCCCTCTCGTAGCACGAGCTCCCTCGGGGACTTGGTACACCGGAACACTAAAAACTTTTCCACTGTCAGTGAAAAATAGGAGGGAGTCATGCGTCATCGCTTCTATGAAATGCTCAACCACGTCGTCCTGTCCCGTTTTCATGCCGAGCATACCCTTTCCTCCTCTCTGCTGGGCTTTGTAAATGGAAGGATTGACTCTTTTTATATACCCCCCTTGTGTAATAGTGACTATTACCCTTTCTTGAGGAATAAGGTCAATTTCCTCTGTTTTCTTTAGTCCTTCTTCGTAGACTTTCGTTCTTCGAGGGTCACTAAACATCTCTTTCATCTTGAGAAGCTCTTCTTTTACCACTCCTTCTATCTTCTTCTTGCTTTTTAGTATTGCCGTTAGCTCTTTTATGAGTTTTTGTTTTTCTTTTAGCTCTTTTTCAACTTCTTCTCTTTCCATCTTGGCAAGTTTTTGCAGCTTCATCTCCAGGATGGCGTCCGCTTGTGTTTTGGTGAAATCAAACTTCTTTCTAAGATTGCGTTCCGCGTCATCTCTGCTTTCCGATTTCTTAATTATCTTTATCACTTCATCAATGTGTGAGAGTGCTTTGTGAAGACCCTCCAGGATATGCGCTCTCTCCTTGGCTCTTTCCAGATCAAACTTGGTTCTCCTCGTTATAACATCTCTTCTGTGGTCAAGATAGCAGTGAAGAAGCTCGGCAAGACTCATTACTCGAGGCTGGAGTCCGTCTACCAGTGCAAGCATATTCACGTGAAAAGTCTCCTGCAAGGAGGTAAAGTTATAGAGGCGATTCAGTATCTTTTTAGGGTACGCACCCGATTTAAGATCAAGCACTATCCTCATCCCGTGTCTGTCCGATTCATCTCTTAGGTCTTTTATGCCTTCCAGTTTCTTGTTTTGTATCAGATTAGCAAAATCCTCTACGAGCTTTGCCTTCCTAACCCTGTAAGGGATCTCTGTTATAACAATCCGTGATTTTCCTTTTTCCTCCTCAACATCTGCTTTTCCCCGTACGGTTATTGATCCCTTTCCTTGCGAGTAGGCCGTAATTATATCCTCTTTTCCGTATATCTCTCCTCCCGTAGGAAAGTCAGGCCCCTTGAGCACACTGAAAAGATCTTCCGTGTCCGCCTTGGGATTGTCTATAAGGTGAACAGCGGCATCGATAACCTCGCCAATGTTGTGGGGAGGGATGTTGGTAGCCATCCCCACGGCAATACCGAGTGATCCGTTTAAGAGAAGTTGGGGTACCGGAGAAGGTACAACGGTCGGTTCTTTTCTTGTTCCGTCATAATTGGAGATAAAATTCACTGTCTCCTTTTGTATGTCTTGGAGCATCACCTCTCCCATCTTGGAAAGTCTCGCCTCGGAATAACGCATCGCCGAAGGAGGGTCTCCATCTATAGAGCCGATATTTCCTTGACCCTGAACAAGAGGATAGCGCATGGAAAAATCCTGCGCCATAAGAACCATGGAGTTGTAAACCGCCATATCTCCGTGTGGGTGGTATCTGGCAAGAGTAGTACCCACTACGCTGGCCGACTTTCTGTATTTCGCGTTGTGAGTAACCCCGTCCTCTCTCATGGTATAAAGTATCCTTCGGTGCACCGGTTTTAATCCGTCTCTTACGTCGGGAAGAGCCCTACCAACAATAACCGACATCGCATAGTCAATATAAGAGGTTTCCATTTCCTCGGTTATGGGTCTGGGCTTTATGTACCCTATATCCTCTCCAATTTTCTGTTCTTTTTTCTTTTTAGCCATTTTTTTCTTCGTTATCCATCTCTTCTTCTATAAGTTGTTTTAATTTTTCTTCCTTTTTTTCGTCAACTCCTCCCCAGAGATCTTCTTCCTTTTCCTTAGAAACTTTCATTATTCTCTCAATTCTCTCTCTTCCTTCTTCCATGTCAGCGGGAAAGAGGTCCGCTTTCGGCATTCCGCCTCTCTCTTTTATAGCGGAAATCTGGATAAAAAACAAAAGGACTGCGAGCAGGGCCGATACAGTCCAAATTAGCATCTTTTTCTTATAAGTCGGTAACTCCTTAAGTCTTTTCATGATATTCTAAGACGCTCTCTTTTGTGGGACTAGGGGAATTACTCTCATCTCTCCGGAAGGAAGAGACTTTTTCTGGATGGAAAGCTTTTCTTCCGCTTTTGCTTTCTTTTCTCCCATGGCCTTTAAAAAAGAAGATAGGTCGTCAAGTTCGACCTTCAGCTCGGGAATCTTGTAGTGCATCGGAATAACAATTCTGGGCTCTATTTGCGAGATTACTTTCGCTGCTTCTTTGGCATCGATGGTATAAACTCCGCCCACAGGCACCATCAAAACATCTATTTCTCCCATTTCCCTGAGCTTTTGGTCGGTAAGCTCACCCTCTCCAAAGTCTCCTAAGTGACAAAGTTTTATCTCTTCAGTCTCAATAGTATATATCGTGTTTGTGCCTCTCTCTTTTCCTTCTTTCTTGTCGTGAAAGGAAAATATTCCCTGAATAAAGATATCCTTAAGCTCATACTCACCGGGAGAATCTATAACCACGGTGTCCTTCGTGGCGGGCTTGGTGCTTGCATGATCATGGTGACCATGAGTTAAAAGAAGTATATCCGCCTCTATTTTGGGAAGCTTAAGACCTACTGTCTCTTCGTAGGGGTCGATGACAACATTAACGGGTTGGCGCCCTTTTTTTTGGTTTTGAGTTGCTATACGAAAGCAAGATTGTCCGTACCATGTAATATTCATATAATTTATGTCCTATGACTGATGACTTATGACCGCTATGCTCATAACTATGACGATGACGATGACCGCTCCGCTTATGACAATGGCATCCGTTATCCTTCATCGTCAAAAGTCATTGTCGTTGGTCATTCTACCACCCCTCTTGAAAAAATCAAGAAAATATGTAGACTTAGGAGGGTATGAAGGAAAAACTAAAAGAAAAAAATCTTCTAGATATCCCCAAAGAGGGTAGCATAGTGGACGGCCAGATAGTTGGAAAGGCTCGTGCCGCAGCTTTTGTCGATCTCGGCTCCTTCGGGACGGGTATAATCAGAGGACGCGAGTTTCAAGCGGCTAAAGACGAACTAAAAGACGCGAAAGACGGTGACACGGTTACCGTAAAAATCGTTTCCTTGGATTCGGAAGGGGGTTATGTCGAGTGCTCACGCATCCAAGCAAGAAAAGAAATGGCGTGGGGAGACCTGGAGAAGAAGAAAGAAAATGGAGAGCCTCTTACCGTAAAGATCGAAGGGGCAAATAAGGGTGGTCTGCTCACCAAGATATCCGGCATTCCCTCTTTCTTGCCCTCTTCTCAGCTCTCTTCGGATAACTACCCTCGCGTAGAAGGAGGAGATTCTTCCAAGATACTCAAAGAACTCCAAAAATTTATCGGAAAAGAGATGGAAGTAAGAATTCTCGATCTCTCCAAAGAAGGAGAAAAGATAATTCTCTCGGAAAAAACCAAAGAAATGGAAGAAAAGCAGATCTCTCTTGATGAATACAAAGAAGGTGATGTAGTAGAAGGAGAGGTTACGGGCATAGTTGATTTCGGTGCCTTTGTTCGCTTTGACGACGGAATAGAGGGCCTTATTCATATCTCCGAGATGGACTGGAGTCTGGTAGAAGACCCAAACGATATTCTCAAAGAGGGTCAAAAGGTTAAGGCGAAGATAATAAAGATGCAGGACGGAAAAGTTTTCCTTTCCCTTAAGGCACTAAAAGAAGACCCTTGGAAAAAGATACAAGAAAACTACAAAGAAGGAGATGTTATAGAGGGAGTTGTTTCCAAATTTATCTCCTTTGGAGCTTTTGTGGAGATTCAAGAGGGAATCCAGGGCCTTTGTCATATATCGGAGTTTCAATCACGAGAAAAAATGGAAGAGGTTTTGGAAATAGGAAAGACCTACAAATTCAAAATACTTTCCATTGACGCTTCTGATCACAGACTTAGTCTCCGAGTGGTAGAAGAGTAACTTAAAAAAGAAACGCGGAACTCTACGTCCCGCAACAAAGCACTGTTATTCCCGATTCGACATCGGGATTTTTTTAAGCCACGGAGGCGGGTTTAGAAATTAAAAATTAAAAATTAGAAATTCTCTCTTAGGGGTGGTCCAGGGGTGGTTTTAGAATTTGTCATTTAGAATTTAGAATTTGTGATTTCTTAATGAAAAATGTGGCGGTCTGGGGGAGGGTTTAGAAATTAGAAATTAAAAATTAGAAATTCTTCCCATTTGTGTCCTCGCTAGGACTCGAACCTAGATCTACTCCTTAGGAGGGAGTCGTTCTATCCGGTTGAACTACGAGGACAAAATGGGCGACCGACGGGAGTCGAACCCGCATAATCTCGGACCACAACCGAGTGCTTTGCCATTAAGCTACGGCCGCCATAAGGCATCTTGTGCCCTTGAGAGGACTCGAACCTCTAACCTACAGCTTAGAAGGCTGTTGCTCTATCCTGTTGAGCTACAAGGGCATTAAACGCTTGATATTATAATAAAAAAGCTTCTTTGCGTCAATTTCTCGCCCACTTTAAAAAAAGTTCTTTCTATGCTATCTTTTGGTGCATATCAAAAAATATTTCGACTTACCTATGAAAACTCAAAAAATAAAAAAGAATTTTACCAGAAATATCCTTTCTTTTGTTCTCTTTTTGCTTCTCGTAGTAGTTCTCTTTGGAGTCATTGCTACCGAAACCTTCCAGCCGATAGAACAAGTAAATCTTAACACCCTTGCAAGAGACATTAACGAAGAAAAAGTAGAAAAGCTTGTTATAACGGGAGCAAGAATCGATATCTTCTACGAAGATGAAGAAAGAGCTTTTGCCAAGAGGGAGCCGGAGACGGGAGTCTTCGAGTCGCTAAAGAACTGGGGAGCGGAAGAAGATAGAATAAGGGGGGTCGAAGACATAACCTTCGAAGAAGAGCCGGACTGGTCTTTTCTTCTCACACTGATAATCATCACTCTTCCTCTCGTATTCCTCATCTTCCTTTTCCGTTACATTTTCAAGCAAAGCAAAGGGGGAGCAATGCAGGCTCTTGATTTCTCCAAAGCAAAAGCCAGGGTATTCGGAGAAGAAGGAGCTCCAAAATCCGGTGTCACGTTTGACGATGTTGCGGGACTGGATGAAACAAAGGAAGAGTTAAAAGAGATAGTTGAGTTCCTGAAGGAGCCCGCTCGCTTTCTAAAGCTTGGTGCCCGCATTCCGAAGGGGGTTTTGCTCACCGGAGCTCCCGGAACGGGAAAAACTTTGATGGCGAGAGCTGTGGCCGGAGAGGCAAACGTTCCTTTCTTCGAGATATCAGGATCCGAGTTCATTGAACTTTTCGTTGGAGTAGGAAGTGGGAGAGTAAGAGACCTTTTCGCCAAGGCAAAAAGCAAACAGCCCTGTATTATATACATCGACGAATTGGATGCCATAGGAAGAGCAAGAGGGACCGGTCTTGGAGGAGGACACGATGAAAGAGAGCAAACCCTAAACCAGATCCTTGCCGAAATGGATGGCTTCAAGCAAGACGCAAAAATAGTTGTGCTTGCCAGCACCAATCGCCCTGATGTACTTGACTCCGCTCTTCTCCGCCCGGGAAGATTTGACCGCAAGATAATCCTCGATCTGCCGGACAAAAAAACCAGAGAAAAAGTGTTGAAGGTTCATACCAAGAAAAAACCACTCGCCTCCAGTGTGAAACTAGGTGAGGTTGCCGAACGAACTCCGGGCTTTGCGGGAGCGGACCTTTCCAACCTGGCAAACGAGGCGGCGCTCCTCGCAGCCAGAAAGAGAAAAACAAAGATAGGACAAGGGGACTTTCTGGAGGCCATAGAAAAAGTCTTACTCGGTCCGGAAAGAAAAAGTTACGCGATGAGCGAAAAAGAAAAAGAGCTTGGGGCATACCACGAAGCAGGTCACGCAATAGTATCCTCTTTTCTTCCCGAAACAGAACCGGTAAGAAAGATCTCTATTGTGGCAAGAGGGCAGGCCGGAGGTTATACGATAAAAATACCTTCCGATGAAAGCCGGATCAAAAGAAAGAAAGAGTTTCTTTCCGAGATGGCTGTTCTTCTGGGAGGATACGTTACGGAAAAAGCCGTCTTTGGTGAGGTTTCCACAGGATCCACTGACGACCTCAAGAGAGCTTCCGCCTATGCCCGCAAACTTGTAAAAGAGTTTGGGATGTCCGCACTCGGGCCCATTCACTTTAAGGGAGAAAAAGATCATGTCTTTCTAGGAAAAGAGATGGGTGAGCCAAAAAACTACTCCGAAACTACCGCCTCTGAAATAGATAAAGAAGTTAGCTCCTTTATAAGGGAGGCAGAAAAAAGAGCGGGAGAAATAATCGAGAAGAAGAAAGAAGTGTTGGAGAGAGTAGCTAAGGCGCTTATTGAAAAAGAGACCCTGGAAAGAGAAGAGTACGAAAAAATTATCGGAAAGGATAACAATAAGAAGGTAGAATAAAATTAATTTTTGTGGTATAATCCTCCGGAGTCGCCGGAGGTATATTTCTTGGGCGTGTAGCTCAGTCGGTGAGAGCGCAGATCTTATAAGTCTGAGGTCGATGGTTCGAGTCCATCCACGCCCACAATTCATTTAATTTCGAATTTCGAATTTAAAATTTTAAATGAATTTCAAATGATTTAATTTGAAATTAAGTTATTAGAAAATTAAAAATTCAATTGAAATTAAGAATTTAAAATTCCAAGCAAAAGATACCACGGGACGGTTAGCCCTCCTTCGCCCCTCGGCAAGCTCGGGGCTTCGGAAGGACAAGCACCTTTCCGCAATTTGTCATTTGGACTTTGGCATTTGTCATTTTCGCCGCAAGGCGATAAAAGGACGGTTAGCTCAGTTGGCTAGAGCGTCTGCTCGACACGCAGAAGGTCGTAGGTTCGAGTCCTACACCGTCCACCCCAGTGAAATTCACCGAAGGTGAGACAGTGAAGCTGTATTTCACGGGGTCCACCTACCCGACGCTTCGCGTCGGAAACCTATTAAACAAAAAATGAAGGAATTAAAACCGGAAGTTCTTTACAAGGACGAAGACATAATTGTTGTTGATAAGCCGGCCGGGATGGTCGTCTTTTCCCCAAACGAGAAGGAGGGCTCGGTCGCAAAAACACTTTCCGAGAGCTTTCCCGAAATAAAAGGGCTGAAAGGAGAGAGGTGCGGGGCGGTACACAGGCTGGACAAGGAGACTTCGGGGGTCCTTCTTTTTGCAAGAAACAAGTATGCGCTTAACTTCCTACAAAAGGAGCTACTTGAACAAAAAGCAAAAAAAAGGTATATTACCCTCGTCTTTAAAAAAGTAAAAAAGGACAAAGGCAAGATTCACACCGGCATCACAAGGTCGCCGAAAGACAGAAGAAAGCAAAAAGCATGCACGAAGGAGGAAGGAAAGCGAGAGGCAATAACCTTCTTCCGTGTCCTTAAAAGGTTTTCTTCTTTTTCGCTTCTGGATGTCCAGCCGAAAACAGGTAGAAAGCATCAGATAAGGTGCCATCTTGCCCACATCGGCCACCCCGTGGCGGGGGATCGGCTATACCGATTCAAAGATCAAAAAGATCCCGCGGAACTTAAAAGACAGTTTCTACACGCAGCATCAATGGAAATTAAAGTTCCCGGCGGGAAAAAGCTATTCAGAGCTTCTCTTCCCGAAGACTTAAAAAAAGTATTAGCACACCTGTCATAGGTCATAAGTCATAAGTCACATATGTCACTTAAATTGGAAAGCTTTACAAAAACAAAAGAAAAAGAGATCCCGGAAATAAATACCGGAAACACCGTTAAGGTTACGCAAAACATCGGAGGGAAAAACTTCTCTTTTGAGGGAGTTGTTATAGCGAAAAAGCACGGAAGAGGTATGTCGGGAACCATTACCGTTCGCAAAGTAATCGACAAGGTGGGCGTAGAAAAAACCTTTCCCTTGCACTCTCCAACAATAGAAAAGATAGAGGTTACAAAGAAAGGAAGATCAAGAAAGTCCAAGATATACTACTTGCGAGACAAAACAAAGAAGGTTGCCAGAAAGAAGATTAAGTAAGCTTCGCGCGGGTGGCGGAACTTGGTAGACGCGCTACGTTGAGGGCGTAGTGCCCATTTACGGGCTTGGAGGTTCGAGTCCTCTCCCGCGCACAAGGCCGACGCAAGGCGTTGGAAGGGCAAGCACCTTTCCGCAATTTGTCATTTGGATTTTGCCATTTGTCATTTTCGCCGCAGGGCGATAAAGGGACGGTTAGCTCAATTGGCAGAGCATCTCGCTTACATCGAGGAGGTTGTAGGTTCGAGTCCTACACCGTCCACAACCCGACGCTTCGCGTCGGAAATCCGAAATCCCAATATCCAAATTCTAAACTTTTTATGCTATATCTTGTTTGGAGTTTGTTATTTCAAAATTTGTGATTTGTTTAGTGTTTAGGATTTAGAATTTAGAATTTCTCGCCATGAGGCGAGTAAAGAGCCGCGGTAGCTCAGTGGTAGAGCGTCTCTCTGAAAAAGAGAAGGTCGTCAGTTCAATTCTGACCCGCGGCACAAACCGACAAATGGCCAATGACAAATGACCAATGACAAAACTTACAACAAACGTCATGGGTCAAGAGTCATAAGTCATGGGTCTTTATATGCGGGTGTGGTATAGTGGCTATTACACGTCCTTGCCAAGGACGAGACGGCGGTTCGATTCCGCTCACCCGCTCCAAGCCCCAAACTCTTGACTTATTTTTTTTTACATGATAAGATGGCCAAATCTCCGTTTTCAAAGCGGAGTTTTTCGTTTAATAACTAAATATTACTGTACATGTCTACACAGACTAGTTCTGCGGACGATGGAAGTCTTAATATAGCCTTCTTTTCGGTACTTGTTGTCTCTCTCTTTTCTATCTTTATGTTCTGCGAGGGAGATGCTGCTCCAAAAGAAGGCGAAAAAAGAGAGGCTGTTTTGTCTTCTCTGGACGAAGAAATAAAGGAACACTCAAAAAAAGAAGAGGATATTGCCATTCATGACGAGAATACACTCATGGCAAAATCCACTCCCGCCAATCCACAAACAGAAGTAAGAGGTGTTTATCAGGAAGAAGAACAAGAGGAGGAGCAAAAAGAAGAAGACGTGAAACAGAGATGGGTTAATGTCAGTGCTTACGCTCCTCTTGATCCTAACGCTATTTCCGGAATGTGTTACTCAGGAGACCCCAATATAACCGCATCCGGCTCAAGAGCAAGAGAGGGAATAGTAGCTACAAACTTTCTTGACTTCGGAACGGAGATAAGAATACCTTCTCTTTTCGGAGACAAGGTTCTGGTAGTGGAAGATAGAATGAGTCCTCGCTTTAACAACACGATAGACGTTCTTGTTTCCACCCAGGAAGAGGCGGTTAATTTCGGAACAAAACACACCTACATAGAGATTCTAACAAACTAAAACAAAGGAAAAAAAAATAAAAACGGAGACCGACACGGGTCTCCGTTTTTTTGTCCCCCATGTACACCCCCGGGGGTGTACATGGGTGTCAACGCTCTGCGTTGGTCTTGTGCCCGGGGTGGGACTTGAACCCACAAGCCTTGCGGCACACGATTTTAAGTCGTGCGTGTATACCAATTCCACCACCCGGGCGTGTTCTATTGACCAATGACAAATGACTAATAACAAATGACAATATCTATGATAGGAACCCGCTGGGCTCAACACTGACTATGACGATAAAAGATAACAGATGTCATTGTCATAAGCGCAGCGGTTATGGTCAAGAATCAAGCCGTTTGTAAGTTTGTACATTGCGAATTTCATCGTCCGTCGAAGCTCGAAGAGCATAGGCGGACAACTTTTGCAGCCCTCCTTCGCTCTCCGAGCTTCGGAGGGCACTCAATTTTGCATCCAATCGTGCCGCGCCTTGCAGGCTCGCACTCTTTGGCCAAAATTGGTGAGGCCTGGGGGGGATTTGAACCCCCGAATGTCGGTTTTGCAGACCGATGCGTTAGCCACTTCGCCACCAGGCCTTTTTACAACTTCTTTTTCCTTTTTTCTTCTGTAAAAAATACTATCTCATCTCCTTCCTGGGGTTTTTCTTTGCTTTCCAAAAGCATTCCAAACTCCTCGTTTCCGGAAACTTTTTCCATATCCTTTTCTCCTTTTTTAACGTTAACAACTTTTCCCTCCGCCTTTTTTTCTCCATCACGAAATATCTCCACTAAAGATCCTTTTACCACCTCTCCTTTTCCTATCTTCCCCCCTACAATATGTCTTTCCCTTTGAGTTTTGAACACGGCAAGAAGTTTTGCTTTTCCCGTTTCGTTTCTAACCACCTCCTCTCCCAGCACGTCTTCAGCAATCCTTTTTATTTCTTCAATAAGCTCATAAACTATATTGGTCTCCCTGATCTCCACACCCTCTCTTCTCGCCATCTGTTCTGCGGCCCTATCGGTCTTTACGCAAAAAGCAAATATTGGTGCCTCCAGAGCCTTTGAGCACTCCACATCCGTCTCGGAAACGTTGCCAATACCTTCTCTCGCCACTCTTATGGTAATCTCCTCTTGAGGTATTTTCTCTACTGAATCCTTTATGGCCTCCAAAGAGCCAAATACATCCGCTTTTATAATAACATTTAGAACTTTCTTTCCTTCCGTGTCTTTCGCCCCCTCTTTGCTCTCTTGAGGGTCGCGAACCGCCTTTTTGGCATCATCCAGTTTGTCATACACCGTAAAATCATCTCCGGCAGAAGGACACCCTTTGATTCCTGTGATGTGTACAGGGATAGATTCTTCCGCGCTTTCCACTTCTTCACCAAGAAAGTTTTCCATCGTTCTTATTCTCCCGTAGGCAGGCCCGGCAGCTACAATATCTCCCTTTTTAAGCACTCCCTCTTTTACGAGAAGATTGGCAACCACCCCTTTTTTATTGTCTCTGTGAACCTCAATAACCGATCCTTGCGCCCTCTCTTCCTTTCCTTTCTCAAGTCCCTCCATCTGAGCCATGAGCAGTATCATTTCCAAAAGTTCCTCTATTCCCGTTTTCTCTTTGGCGGAAATGGTTACATAGGGAACATCTCCTCCATACGACTCAACAAATACACTTTCTTTACTTAGGTCTTGCTTTACCTTTTCCGGATCTACTCCTTTTTTATCCATTTTATTTATAGCAACAAGAAAGGGCATATTTACTTTTTTAATATGCTCTATGGCTTCCTTTGTCTGTTCTTTTATACTCTCATCCGCAGCAACAACTAAAATGGCAATATCCGCTATCTTGGTTCCTCGCGAACGCACGGCAAAAAAAGCCTCGTGCCCCGGGGTATCAATAAATGTAATATCCTTCCCTTCGTGCGAGACCACGTATGCCCCTACGTGCTGGGTAATTCCGCCCGCCTCTTTTTCGGTGATTTTAATATCTTTAACCGCCTCGAGCAAAGAACTTTTTCCGTGGTCTACGTGTCCAAGCACAACTACTACCGGCGGTCTTTCTTTTTGTTTCCCCATATTACTTTTGATTATCTTTTCCAAGTGCCATCCTAATAGCTTCCCCCTCCTCCTTGGAGAGCGAATATTCCGACTTTCCTTTTTTTATGGGTTTTCCGTAAACCCGGTTTCCTTCTTTTGTGTAAAGACTGGTAATCGCTACACCGTCTCCCTCTCCGCTAAGGAGAGCGAGAGAGAAGCTTTGGTTTCCTCCTTCGTTAGAAAACGGGTTGAAGCGAACTACTCCGATATTCTGCAAAAAAAACTTCTCCTCTTCTTTTATTTTTTTTATCTCCTCCTTTATCTTCTTGTTCTCTTCTTTTAGTCTTCTAACTTCTTCCGCCACTTCTTCGGGTTGCTGCAAGTTCGAGTTTTGTTTCTTTTTTAATTTAAACATAGTTCTTGTAAATGTTACTGTCGTACTTGATTAGAAAACATACCCTCTCCCCATGTACACCCCCGGGGGTGTACATGGGTTGGGGGTGTACATGGGTTGCCGACTCTATCAGGGCATGCCGGGGGTGTACATGTCAGGGCATGCCGGGGGTGTACATGGGTTGCCCTCCTGCACAATTCGGAGAATTTCCGAATGTTGTATTACGGGGTGGACCCCGTGAAATACAGCTTCGCTGTCTCACCTTCGGTGAATTTCACTGGGGTGGACCCAGCCGGACTTGAACCGGCGACCTTTCGCGTGCCACGCGAACGCTCTAGCCAACTGAGCTATGGGCCCTCCTTAAATTTCTAATTTCTAATTTTTAATTTTTAATGGGAAGGTGCTTTTTGCGCTCCGCGTAAAATTTCTAATTTCTAATTTCTAATTTCTAATTTCTATACACCTCTTTTCCGCTTAATGGTCATTATCATCATTATTGTCAGCTATTACACGCCGGTTATTATACCACTCCTGTCTTTTACTATCAACTCTCTTTCTTGAGGACTTAGAAAGTTGAACTCTATCTCTATTCTCTCTTTAGGAAGGATGTTTTTTAATTTCTCTCCCCACTCGATAACCGTCACACCCTCTCTTTTTTTTATAATCTCCTTAAGTCCCAAATCGAGAACATCTCTCTCCTTTACCCTATAAGCGTCAAAATGATAAAGCACCTTTCCTTTTTTCCCTTTATATTTTTTATAAATAACAAAGGTGGGGCTCGTTATGCTCTCTTTTACCCCCATTCCTTTGGCAAGTCCTTGTACAAAAGTGGTTTTCCCTCCCCCTAAGTTGCCGGCCAAGGATATCACAAGAGGTGCTTTCCATTGAAGCACCTTCTTTCCTATGCTCTCGCCTTTTTTCTTGGTTTCCGCCGGAGATTTTGTCAAAAACATATCAACATCTCAAATTGACTAAGCTCTCGAATTAAGATAGATTTAAGGTGACTAAGCCTAATAATAGCTTTTATGCCCGAAAATTCCAAGAAGATAATGGGGGAGGTCTCCATCCCCTCAGAAATAATAAAAGAGGGAGAGAGGGAGCTTGACAATCTTCCCGCCATCGGAAGAAGAATAGAAAAGTGCAAAGGTGAAGACATATCCAAGGCGCTGGAGATTATGCTCGCGGGATCTCTTTTCTCTAAAGCCTCCGATATCCATATCGAACCCGAAGAAGAGAGTTCGAAGGTTCGTATGCGTCTTGACGGAATACTTCAAGATGTCACTTCTCTTGATAAAGAGGTAGCCCGAAAAATAGTTTCACGGATAAAGCTTCTTGCGAAAGTAAAGCTCAATGTGGAGGATAGACCACAAGACGGAAGGTTTACCATCAATATTCCCTTTAAAGAAGACCCTCTCGCTGTTGAGGTAAGAATGTCCTCCCTCCCTTCCGAGTATGGGGAAACTATCGTATTGAGGCTTCTCGACCCACGAAAACTTATTGCCATCGAAGATCTTGGTCTTAGAAAAGACCTCTTCCATGTCTTTAAAAGAGAAATAGAAAAGCCGAACGGAATGGTGATTGTTACCGGACCTACCGGCTCGGGTAAGACGACCACTCTTTACGCCTTTCTTAAAACAATAAACAAACCGGGAGTAAAAACGATAACCATTGAAAATCCTGTCGAGTATCACCTTGAGGGGATTTCACAAACAGAAGTTAATCCGGAAAGAGGCTACGATTTTGCAAACGGCCTTAGAGCAATTGTAAGACAAGATCCCGATGTGATACTGGTAGGAGAGATAAGAGATTTGGAAACCGCCCAGATAGGAATGCAAGCAGCTCTTACCGGACATCTTGTTTTTTCTACACTCCACACAAACGACGCTCCCGGGGCAATTGCAAGGCTTGTTGCTCTCGGGGAAAAACCGGTAAACATCACTCCCGCCATAAACATGGTTATCGCTCAAAGGCTTGTTCGGACAGTCTGTCCCAAATGTGTAAAATACGAAAAGATGGACGAGGAATCTTTTTCAGGGGCAAAAGAAGAGCTAAAAACCGTTAAAGAGGATGTCTTTACGCCCCCCGCCTCTCCCCCCAATATAGCCAAGGCGGTGGGTTGTAAGGAATGCAGTTTTACCGGATACAGAGGAAGAGTTGGTATTTTTGAGGCCTTCATTATAGACGACGAAATGGAACAACATCTCTTTAACGATCCTCCTATTTCGGAGACCAGGGAAAAAGCCATCGAAAAAGGAATGGTGACCATAAGACAGGACGGTCTTATTAAAGTAATGGAAAGACAAACCACACTTGAGGAAATCGACCGCGTAACTTAAATAAAAATGCCCAAAAACAAAGAAATCTCTCCTTCTCCCAAAGAAGAAGACAGGACTCTCGACCTTGCTCTCCGACCTCAAAGATTTAGCGAATACATCGGCCAAAAGAATATCAAAAATAATATCGATATTATTATCAAGGCGGCCAAAAAAAGAAAAGACCCCTGTATTGAACATGTTCTTTTCTACGGAGGGTCGGGGCTCGGAAAGACTACTCTCTCTTATCTTGTCGCTAAAGAAATGGGCTCGGGAATAAGAACGGTGGCAGGCCCCTCTATTAAAAAGATGGGTGATCTTGCCGCTATACTCACCAATCTTAGAGAAGGAGATGTTCTTTTTGTTGACGAGCTGCATAGAATGAACCGCGTTTGTGAAGAGATAATTTATCCCGCCATGGAAGAGTTTCAGCTGAACCTTGTTATCGGAAAAGGTCCTATGGCGCGCACCATGAACTTAAAAGTTCCCCGCTTCACTCTTATAGGAGCTACCACCCAACTTGCCTCCCTTTCCGCTCCTCTAAGGAGTCGCTTCGGTGCCACCTTCCGACTGGACAGCTACACCAATAAGGAGATAGGAGAGATTATAAAAAGATCTGCTTCGCTTCTTAATCTTAAAATAAAAAAAGAAGCAATCGATGTTATTGCCTCCCGGTCACGCTTTAATCCCAGAGTGGCCAATCGTCTCTTAAAGAGGGTTCGCGATTTCTCGGAGGTAGAGGAAAAAAAGACAGTAACAAAAGAAGATGCTGAAAAAGCACTTTCTTTTCTTGACGTAGATCCTATGGGACTGGAGCCGGGAGATAAAAAAATCCTTCAAGTTCTTTTCGAGAAATTTGATGGAGGGCCCGCCGGCCTGCAGTCACTGGCCGCATCCTCCTCGGAAGAAGAAGAAACTATTATTGAGATATACGAGCCTTATCTTATGCAGATAGGTTTTCTTAAAAGAACTCCTCGCGGAAGAGTAGCTACCCCCGCAGCGAAAAAATATTTGGAAGAACAAAAATAAATTATGGCCGGACACAGTCACTTTAAAAATATAAAGAGAAAAAAAGAGGCGGAAGACAAAAAGAAGTCCGCCGTTTTTTCCCGTTTCTCGCGCCTCATAATATCCAGTGTTAGAGAAAAAGGAAAGGATCCGGATAGCAATCCTTCACTAAAGACGCTTATCGAAAAAGCAAAAGAGGCCGATATGCCCAAAGAAAACATAGACCGGGCTATAAAAAGAGGAGCCGGAGAGGGGGAGGAAGGAAGACTGGAGGATTTTCTTATTGAAGTTTACGGACCGGAAGATGTTGCTTTTCTCGTAAAAGGAAGCACCGACAATAAAAACAGAAATATGGAAGAGATAAGATCTGCTTTAAAAGGTTATAATGCAAAAATAGTGGATTCGGGAGCACTAGGTTGGCTTTTTGATTATGTGGGAATTTTAGAAGTAGAAAAAGAAGATGATTCCACACTTCTTTCTCTTATCGAGGGAGGTATTGAAGACTTCAAAGAAGATAATAATTTTATAACAGCCTACACCTCCCCCAAAGAGACGCAAAAAACAAAAGAAGAGTTAATAAAAAAAGGAGTCAAGGTTTCTTCTTCCCGCTTGGGGTATAAGCCTAAAACAGAACTCTCTCCTTCAAACACCGAATATAAGAAACTTTATAAAGATCTTCTTTCGTGCGAGGGCGTGGAAGAAGTTTACGTGAACGCGCCTTTATGATCTCTCTAGGAATAGATCCCGGAATCGCAACCACAGGGTACGGCGTAGTTAAAGAAGATGATAACGACCTTTTTTGTGTTGATTACGGACTAATAAAAACCGTTAAAGAAGACTCCCCCTCTAAGCGTCTTTTTCTTTTGAAAAAAGAAGTCTCCTCTCTTATAAAAAAACACTCTCCCGACATTGTTTCCATTGAAAAAGTTTACTTTTTTAAAAATTTAAAAACAGCCCTCCCCGTTAGTCAGGCAAAAGGAGTTATAATGGTGGCTTTTGAAGAAGAAAATATTCCCTTGCAAGAGTTCACGCCCCTTGAGATAAAACAAGCTATCACCGGGTACGGAAAGGCGGAAAAAAAACAAGTTCAAGAGATGATTAAGATGATACTTCATCTGGACGAAAAAAATCTGCCGGATGATGCGGCAGATGCTTTGGGGGCAGCAATATGCGGTATAAACAAAACTAGATCACCTTTTTAAATTTTCTTTTCCCGAGAGATATTACTATTCCACTTTTTACCTTCACTTTTTGATCAACGCTCTCTACTACTTCTCCGTCTATTTTTACTCCCTTTTGTTTTATAAAACGCTTCCCTTCGCTCCGTGAAGAAGTTAATCCGGCTTTTAAAAGTAATTCCACTACACCCTCTTCTCTTTTAGGAAGAGACACTTCTTCTATTTCTTCGGGAGAGCTTTTTTCTTTAAACACTCTATTAAACTCTTCCTTGGCACTCCTTGCTTCTTCTTCCGAATGATAAAGCCCCACTATTTCAAGAGCGAGTTTTTCTTTATAATCCTTGGGATTCGCTCCCTTTTTTATCTCTTTTTCATATCTTTTAACATCTTCCATATCGACTCTGGTAACCAGAGTAAAGTAACGGATAATAAGCTCGTCCTTTAAGGACATCACCTTCCCGTACATTTCAGCAGGAGAGTCCGTAAGATTAATAGTATTCCCCCAACTTGAGCTCATTTTTCTCCCATCAAGTCCCTCTATAAGGGGATTGGTTATCATGTCTTGAGGCTCTTCTTTATAATAACGTTGCATCTCTCTTCCGGTAAGAAGATTAAATCTCTGGTCGGTTCCCCCTAATTCCACATCCGCTTTTAGCATCACCGAATCATAACCCTGCATTAAAGGATAAAGAACCTCTCTTAAAGACACCCTCTTTCCCTCGGTAATTCTTTTTCTTATATTCTCTCTTGCTATAAATTCGTTTAAAGAAAAGATGTTTGCTTGTGTTGCTATCTGTTTGTAATTCAGCTTCCCAAGCCACTCACTGTTATAGCGTACTTCACACTTATCCATATCAATAACTTTTCCGGCTTGCTTTATGTACGTCTTTAAATTTTCCTTTACCTTTTCTTCGGTAAGCATCGGTCTTTCACTATCTTTATCAGAAGTATCGCCAATCACCCCGGTAAAATCTCCAACTATAAAGACGACCTTATGTCCAATGTTTTGAAAATCTCTTAGTTTTAGAAGGGGAATAGATCTCCCCAGGTGGATATTGGGACTCGTGGGATCTATACCCAGCTTCACTCTTAGCTTCTTCCCGGAGCGAAGCTTTTTTTCCAAACTCTTCTTATCTATTACCTCTTCTACTCCTCTTTCCAGTATATTTTTTATTGCTTTATCGCTCATTTTTATTTTTTGAGTTTTTTTACTTCTCTATGGGGAAAATTATATAACAGATTGAAAAATAGGCAATTATTTTATATAATACTAGTCATGAAAAACAAAAGTATTAAAAAAATCGCTATAAATACTTTCTATGCTCTAACAGTAATTTTTCTTGCTTTTGTTTTTATTTTTCTCTCTTTATTTGTTTACTTCGCAAGAGACCTTCCAAGGCCGGAAAGATACGGGGACAGACCTATGGCCCAACCTACCGAAATATATGATCGGAGTGGAGAAAATGTTCTTTACACCATCCATGGAGAAGAAAAAAGAAAGCTTACCGATATAGACTCCGTCCCCGATCATTTTATAGACGCCCTACTTACTGCGGAAGATTCTAATTTTTACGACCACTTTGGTATTGACTTTCAAGGTATTATCCGTTCCGCCCTAATGAATCTGCAAGCGGGAAGAACGGTGGCGGGAGGATCTACCTTATCTCAGCAGTTTGTCCGTTCCGCCCTCCTTACTTCGGAAAGAGAGGTAGTAAGGAAGGTAAGAGAAATCATTCTTACCCTGGAGCTGGAGAGAAGGTATGAAAAAGACGAAATTTTGGAGTTTTATCTAAATCAAATTCCTTTCGGTTCCAATGCTTACGGCATAGAGTCGGCCGCTCAAACTTACTTTAATAAACAAGCTTCCGAGCTCACTCTCGCCGAATCGGCAACTCTTGTATCTCTTATTCCCGCCCCTTCTTATTTTTCTCCTTACGGTGCTAATGTAGATGAATTAATGGGAAGAAAAGAGCACCTCCTAAATCGAATGTACAGAAGAAACCTTATTTCAGAAGAGGAGCTTGGTGAGGCCAAGAAGGAAGAGCTCGCCTTTCACAGATCCCGAGATTATTTAAGAGCCCCTCATTTTGTAATGCATGTAAAAGATATATTAGAAGAAAGATACGGTAAAGATTTTCTGGAGGAAGAAGGATTACAGGTCTACACCACTATAGATTTTGAGATGCAGAAAAAAGCGGAGGAGATAATAAGAGAAAGAGCGGCTTTTAATAAAAACCATAACGCTCACAACGCAGCAATGGTGGTTACGGATCCCAATACCGGAGAAGTGCTTGCTATGGTGGGTTCCGCTAACTACTTTAGTAACCCTTACCCGGAAGGATGTGCACCGGGAGTAAACTGCCGGTTTGATCCTTTTACCAACGTTGCTACTAGAAATAGGCAACCCGGTTCCGCATTTAAACCTTTTGTTTATGCCACCGCATTTGAAAACGGGTATAGTGCCAACACAACAGTAATAGATGAAAAAACGAACTTCGGAACCGCTTCCAATCCCTACATTCCCAGAAATTACGATGGACAGTTTAGGGGAGAGGTTACTTTCCGAGAAAGCCTTGCTCAGTCCCTTAACGTACCTTCTGTTAAAGCGTTAAAAGATTACGCCGGTTTGGAAAAAAGTGTAAACAACGCCAGAGATTTTGGTATTGACCTGCCTCGTCCCGCCTCTTTTTACGGTCTACCTCTTGTACTTGGAGGGGGAGATGTAAAACTAATGGAGATTACTTCCGCTTACGGAGTTTTTGCTACGGAGGGTTATAAAGCCTCCCCTACCTTTATTTCCAGAATAGAAGATAGGAGTGGTAATATAATCGAAGAGAGTAGCGGTGTATCAAGAAGAGTTTTAAGTCCAAGCGTAGCAAGAGAGATCACGGATATACTTTCCGATAATGAGGCACGTGCTCCCGTGTTCGGTTCTTATTCACCTCTTTATATACCCGGAAGAAAGGTGGCTGTGAAAACAGGAAGTACTCAAAACTTCCGCGATGCATGGTGTATCGGTTATACCTCTTCTTTAACTGTAGGAGTTTGGGTAGGTAATAATGATAACACCCCGATGCATAACGCGCCCGGGGTGAGTGTGGCAGCTCCTATTTGGAGATCTTTTATGGAAGCCGTTTTATAGCCACTAACTTTTAATAGGCATTACTACATACAGAAAATCATTCCTTCCTACCGGTTTTAATGCTCCGGGATTAGAGTTTCCATTTATTTCAAAAATAACTTCTGAGCTCTTGATATTACTTAATCCATCTATAAGAAAGCGGTAGTTAAAAGATATACCAACCTTCTCTCCTTCCGCTCTTCCCTTGATAGTTGATTTATAATTACCAAGATCGCTATTACTGCTCTCTATATCCATCTCCTCTTTATCCGGATCAATATTTAAATTGATCTCATTTATTTTTCCCGTAAAAACACTTGCCGCTTTCACTTTGTTTATTAGATCATCTTTATTTAAGATGATTTGTGTTTTAAAACTATCCGGTACGATACTTTGATAATCAGGGTAATTACCTTCTATTATTTTTGAGGTAAGCTCTATATAAGGGTGATCGAATTCATCCATATTAACCCTAAAAAGTATCTGATTCTCCCCGAATACAATTTCTATATCCTTTTCTATATCTCTAAAAATATTAATAACTTCTCTTGCTGTTTTTTGAGGAATTATAAATGAAAAGGGTTTTTTATTTTCTTTTTTTAGAAACAATTTTTTTTCTGCAAGCCTATAGCTATCGGTAGCTACTAATTTAACTTCCTTCTTTTCAAAAGATACAAAAATACCTGAAATCTCCGGTTTCACTTTAGAAAGCGATGGTACATCTATTATTTGAGAAAGACCGCTACATAGTTCACTACTACTTACCGTTACTTTTCCTTTTTCTTTTACTTCCGGAAAAACAGGAAACTCCTCTTTATTTATTCCATTTATTTGAGTTTTATATTCTTCCGCTTCTATAAACACATTATTTTCCTTTGTGGAAATATCTATTTTTTTATCGGGAAGAAAATTTACAAAATTAAAAAAAGAGTGGAAGGGAATAGTGATACCCCCTTTTTTTGTTATCTTAACAAGAGACCACCATCTTATACCTATCTCAAGATCAGTGGAGGATAAATTTAAAAAATTATCTTCTGTTTGTAAAAGAATATTTTTAAGAACGGGAAGACTTGTTGATTTTGGAGATGATCTTCCAACAATATTTAGTCCTTCTTTTAGTTTGTTTTGTAGTACAGTAATATTCATAAATAAATAAATTTAAATTAGTAGTTATTATAGGTGGGGATAATAAGTTTTTTTAGTTTATTTTCTCGGGGAAAAACCGGGTGTAGAAAAAGTGAAAAAAAGTGGGTAAAAATAAAGTGAATTATTTTAATATAGCTTTTAAACATTTTATAGTGTCTTTTTAAACACTTTTTTCACAACTTTTACACATTAACTAAATTCTCCTTTATAAAAGATAATTCTTCTTTTACTTCGTTATTATTTTTTAACTCTTTTTCTATTTTATTAAAAGAATAAATAATAGTGGTGTGATCTTTACCACCTATTTTTTTAGCGATGTGTGGGTAAGAGTAGTTTAATTCTTTTCTTAAAAGATATATAACCATCTGTCTTGATTTTACGACCTCTTTTTTACGTGAAGAACTCATTACCTCCTTTTCATTAATATCATAAAAATCGGTTACACACTTTAGTATTTTATTAAAAGAAAAAGAAGTGGTGGATGTTTGTAATATTTTATCCAAAGCATTTTTTATATTATTCATGCTTAAGGATGTCTTAGTTATCTGTTGATGAATTATAAGTTTATTTAAAATACCTTCCAGCTCCCTAATATTTTTCTTTGTACTCTCCGCTATATAATAACAGATCTCATCATTTAAAAAGAAGTTCTTTTCTTGAGCTTTTGTTTTTAATATAGCGGCTCTTGTTTCCGTATCGGGATAAATTATATCGGTTATCATTCCACCCTCAAATCTTGATCTTAATCTGTCGGTTAGAGAGTTTATCGACCTAGGTGGTCTATCAGAAGAAAGTATGATCTGTTTGTTTTTCTCATAGAGGTCGTTAAAGGTGTGAAAAAATTCTTCCTGGGTTTTTTCTTTTCCCGATAAAAACTGTATATCGTCAATAATAAGCACATCAATATCTTTGTATTTATTTTTAAACTCCTCCATTCTGTTATTTCTTATGGAAGAGATGATTTCCGAAATAAATTTTTGTGCTTGAATATAGAGAACATTTTTATTTTCTTTTTGTTCTCTTATTCTATTTCCTACTGCCTGAAGGAGGTGTGTTTTACCGAGACCGGTTTTACTGTAAATAAAGAGAGGATTATACATGGTACCGGGATTTTCCGATACCGCAAAACCGGCGGCATGAGCCAGTTCATTAAATGGCCCGATGATAAAATTATCGAACGTATATTTAGGGTTTAAACCGGTGTTATAATCAATATCTATACCGGAAAACTCCATTTGGTTTTGATTTACATCATCCTCTTTGTTTTTTGTTTTTCTCTTTTCTTCTTTATTATTAGAAAGAGAAGAATCTATTTTATAATCAACATTCTTAACATCACTATTTAGTTCTCTAACAGCCTTTAAAATGTTTTTATGATATTTATTTAAGAGCCAGTTTTTTACGAAAGAGTTGGGAACGGAAATAATAAGCTTATCCTTGTCTATATGAGAAACATTTGTGTGTTTAAACCAAGTATTAAAATTTGCTTCAGAAATATCAAGTTGTATTTGAGCGAGAACAGCTTTCCAAAGATTTTCTTTTGTCATAGGTTTTAAGTAGATTACTGCCAAGAGTATAACACAAGAAAAGAGTTGTGGAAAACTATTATAAAGTGTGAAAAACGGGAAAAAGTTGTGGAAAAACTGTGGAAAGAAAAATCAACTTTTATAAGGGTTTATTTTTTTTGAAAAAATATTATAATAGGGAAGTTAAATAATTTAACAGGTAGATAATGAAAAAAATATTACCTTTTCTTTTCTTTTTATCTTTAATATTTCCCGCCTCCGTAATGGCTCAAAACGGGCTTGTTCCTTGCGAGGGGCCCGATTGTGAGCTTTGTGATCTTTTTACACTTTTTGCTAACCTTGTAGAGTTTGCTTTAATCACCCTTGTACCTCCTGTTGCAGCTATTTTATTTATGTATGGAGGAGTAATGTTCTTTTTTAATATGGGTGATCCCTCTAAAGTAGAAAAAGGGAAAAAGATAATAATTTCCACATTAATCGGAATAGTTATTGTCTATGGTGCTCACTTTCTAGTTAGTATGTTCCTTAGTGCGCTAGATGTTGGAGAAGTTCAGTGGCCAAACATAGACTTCTGCTAGAATAGGTGAGGTTGATTAATAATTAGAAATTAGAAATTAGAAAATTAATTACTTATAATTTGGCATTTGGATTTTGTCATTTGTTATTCTTCTATAATTTGTCATTTTCGCCGAAAGGCGAGCAAGGAGCCCCTGTAGCTCAGTTGGCAGAGCACCGGCCTCTTAAGCCGTGTGTCGGAGGTTCGAGTCCTCCCGGGGGCACACAGTCGGTGCTCCGCACCGAAATTACAAATTCCAAACTCTAAATTCTAAATTGGAAATCCGAAATCCTAATATCTAAATTCGAAATTAAAAATTAAAAAATAGAAATTAGAAATTAAAAATATGATTACCAAAGAAGAAAAAAAAGAAATACTTAAAGAAGAAAAAGACACCGGTGGAGTGGAAGCACAAACCATTCTACTTTCTAAGAAGATAGAAAAACTTCTCGGTCACCTAAAGGAGAATCCAAAAGATCTGCACTCACGCAGAGGGCTTCTCGCGATGGTTAATAAAAGAAGAAAGCTCCTCTCTTATTTAAAAAGGAAAAATGAGGAGAGATATAAAGAGCTTATTGCGAGAATCGGCCTTAAAAAATAAATAAAATAAAATAATGATTATTAAACACAAGGGGCAGCGAGTAGCGGTTTTCCTTGATGTTCAAAACCTATACCACTCGGCGAAGAACCTTTACAATTCACGCGTTGATTTTAATAAAGTCGTAGAAACGGCGGTCAGTAAGAGAAACCTTATTCGCGCCTTCGCGTATGTTATAAGAACCAAAACGGGAGAGGAAAAGGCCTTCTTTGAGGCTCTCTCAAATTTGGGAATAGAGATAAGAGTAAAAGACTTACAAGAGTTCTACGGAGGGCTTAAAAAAGGAGATTGGGATGTAGGTATCACGGTAGATGCCGTTAGAATGTCTTCGGGTGTGGATGTTATAGTGCTTGTCACGGGAGATGGGGATTTTGAGCCTCTTGTTGAATATTTAAAGAATAAAGGAAAGAGAGTGGAAGTTATTGCCTTTGAGAGGTCAGCTTCTCTCAAGCTCAAAGAGGCGGCGGATGAATTTATTAACCTTGAAGAGAACACAAGAAAGTTTTTATTAAAAAAAGGAGGTTCGGCCGCAAGTAAAAAGAAAAATTAAAATGAAGAAATTTAACTTAAATATAGGAAAAGAGGAGATAACAGCCAGTTTTAATAATTTTGCCTCCAAGGCAAACGGAGAAGCTGTAGTAAGATGCGGGGATACTGTTGTTCTCGCTACCGCTGTTATGGATAAAGAAGATTCGGAAAAAGACTTTTTTCCACTTTCCGTGAATTATGAAGAAAAGTTCTATGCAGCGGGTAAAATAAGTGGATCGCGTTACACAAGAAGAGAGGGAAAGCCTTCCGATAATGCTACCCTTATCTCAAGGATGATAGATAGAGCGATTCGTCCGGCCTTCCCAAAAGAACTAAATAAGGAGATACAGATAATTGTAACCTGTCTTTCTTTTGACGAGGAAAACGACCCCGCTGTTTTAGGAATGATAGCGGCTTCTCTTGCACTTCATACTTCCGATATTCCTTTTGGTGGGCCCTTGGGAGCTGTACGCATCGGAAATAAAAGTGGAGAGCATATAATAAATCCTACCCATAGCGAAAGAGAGGAGGGGCTTCTCGATATGGTGGTAAGCGGATTTAATAAAGAAGATGGTGAGGTTATTGTGAATATGATCGACGGGAACTTTCAGGAGGTTGAAGAAGAGAGGGTGATGGAAGCGATTATTAATACTCAAGAAACCATTAAAAAACTCTGCCTCTTTCAAGAAGAGATAAGAAAGGAGATTGGAAAAGAAAAAACAGAGATATCTTTCCCTTCCTCTAACGAAAAGATAAAAGAAGAGGTGGAAAAAATTGCAAGAGAGAAAGCAAGGGAGATAGTGAGCGAAAAAGGAGACAAGGAAGAGAAGATGGAAAAATTTAAAGAGGAGGCAAAAAAGAAGATAGAAGAAAATTACGAAGAAGAGGAAAGAAAATATGCAGAGGAGCGGTTAGAGGATGTTATAAAAGAAGAGATAAGAAGGGGGATACTGGAAGAGGGCAAGCGAATTGACGGGCGAGACATTGATGAGGTGAGGGAAATAAAGGCCTCCGTGGGACTTCTCCCCCGAACACACGGATCGGCTCTTTTTGAGAGAGGAGAGACAAAAGCGCTTTCCGTTATTACCCTTGGATCGCCGGGAGAAGAGCAACTCATGGATGAGATGGAGCTTTCCGAAAAGAAGAGGTTTATGCATCACTACAACTTCCCTCCTTACTCTACAGGAGAAACAAAACCTGTTCGCGGACCGGGAAGAAGAGAGATTGGTCACGGGATGATAGGAGAAAACGGAATCCTTCCTCTTATTCCGGATACGAGTGATTTTCCGTATACCATCCGCGGAGTAACAGAAATTGTTTCTTCCAACGGATCAACCTCTATGGCTTCGGTTTGTGGTATGACTCTTGCCCTTATGGATGCGGGCGTTCCTATAAAGGCACCGGCTGCCGGTATATCGATAGGACTTGTTACGGGAGAGGAGAGGGATAAATACAAATTACTCACTGACATAAAAGGAATGGAAGATGCTTACGGGGATATGGATTTTAAGGTAGCCGGGACAAAAGAAGGAATTAATGTTATTCAGCTGGACGTGAAAATAAGAGGACTTACCAAAGAAATGATAGAGGGTACACTAGAAAAAGCGAAAGAAGCCAGACTTTATATTCTTAAAGAGATAGAAAAGACTATTAGTAAGCCAAGAGAGAAGCTCTCTCCCTATGCTCCAAAAATAACCACCCTTAAGATAGACCCCGAAAAGATAGGAGATGTTATCGGTCCCCGCGGGAAGGTTATCAATGAGATAATTGATGAAACAGGGGTCGGGATAGATATTGATGATGAAGGACTTATCTCTCTAACTTCGAGCGACGAAGATGCCATAGAAAAGGCGGCTAACTGGATAAAGAACATAACCAGGGAAATAAAAGAGGGCGAAGTTTTTCAGGGAAAAGTAGTAAAGATATTCGGATTTGGGGCGGTAGTGGAGATAGCTCCCGGGCAAGAGGGGCTTGTGCATATCTCGGAAATAGCACCAAGAAGAATAGAAAAAGTGGAGGACGAAGTAAAACAGGGAGATACGGTGCCCGTGAAGGTAATAAAAGTAGAGAACGGAAAAATAAGTCTTTCCATAAAAAGAGCGAAAGAGGAGTAAAAAAGAAACTTTTTGCGTTCTAACAACTTCCCGGGGCAAAGTCCCCGGGATTTTTAAATGGTATGGATATTTTTTTAAAAACCTTTATAATGGTTAGAATGAGTGGCAAACTCTCTACTTAGAAAATTCTATGTCAGACGACAATAATCAAAAAGGAGGGGTCCGCACAATGAGGGCGGATTTGGATTATCTCCGGAAAACAGGTGAAAAGCCGAAAAGAAGGCCGCCCACAAGTCTGCCCACCGAAAAACTGGAAAAAAAGAAGATAGACGTACAAGAAGGAAAAACAGAAGAAAAAGGTAAAGAAGAAGAGCAAGACACTTCTTCTTCGAGAGAGATACTAAGAGAGAAGCTAAAAGAGGAGAAAGAAGGAGGTGAGGCCCTTGGAAAGGATCAGGATAAGGAGCCTGAAGAAAAGGGAGAAAAGCTCTACGTGTCCAAAGAGGACTTGGAAGAAGAGTCCGAAGAAAAAACCTCGGAAAGTGTATCCGAGGACGTTTCACATGAAAAACGTTCCGAAGAACCCCTTCGACAAGCTCAGGGCGAGCTTCTTCGGCCCTTCGATAAAACTCAGGACAAGCAAGCTCAGGACAGGAAAGAGGAGGAAAAACAGGATGAAGAAAAAGAGGAAGCACAAGAAGAGAGAGAGGAGGGCGTAAGTATCGACGATGTCGCTACTCGGGACGACGATACGGACGACGATGATAAAAAAGAAGAGAGAAGAAAGAGAGAGGAGGCTCTTAAAAAAGAAATAGAAAAGATAGAGGAGAAAGGAGAAGAAGAAAAAGAGAAAATAAAAGAAACAAAAAAGGGGGAAAAGGATAAAATAGAGAAAGACGAAAAAGCAAGGAGCGAAGAGAAAGTTAGGATAGAAGAAAAACTGGAAGAAGCTTTAGGAAAAAAGAGGGAGATCGAAGAAAAAGAAGAAGGACTCAAAGAAGAACTTAACAACCTAGAAGAAAAAAAGAAGTCACTTTCCGGGAAAGAAGACGTAAGTCTCAAGGAAAGAGATTCTCTCTACCAAAAAGAAGAAGAAGTTGTTGATATTAAACAAAAAGCTCAAGAAAGCTTTTTGGAAAAAACAAAACTGGAGAACGAAGAAAAGAGGATCCGGCGGGAACTGGAAATTGCCAAAGAAAAAGAAGAGATAACCTCTCTTAAAAAATCTTTGGTAGAAAAAGAAGAGGAACTGGATCTTATTAAAAAAGACATAGAAGTCTGCGGAAAAAAAGAAAAAAGACTTAAAGAAGAAGATAAAAGGGAAGGAGGAAGAAAATATGAGAAAGAGAGGGAAGAGGAAAGGAAAAAAACAGAGTCTCTTAGAAAAAAGGAAGAAAAAATAAAGGAGGAAATAGGAAGCGCCAAAAGAAAGATAGAAGAAAAAGAAAAGGAAAATAGAGAAAGTGAAAAAGAAAACGAGAAAAAAATAGAAGAAGAAAAAAGAGAAGAAAAGAAAAAAGAAGAAGAGGTGAGGAAGTTTAAGAGAGAGGCCGAGGAAAGACTGGAGAAGCTCCGCAAGAAAAAAGAGGAAGTGCAGAGGCAAAAAAGAGAAAGAGAGATAGCGGAGAGAGAAAGAAAGGAAGAGGAAGAGAAGCGGGAAGAAAGAAGAGCGGAAGAAGAAAAGAGAAGAGAAGAAGAAAAAAGAGAGTACGAAAAATGGGAGAGGGAAAGGAGTTCGGAAAAAGAAAAAATAGAAACGGAAAAAAAGAGAAAACAAGAAAAAAACAATCTCCAGCTGGAAGAAAAGAAAAATCACAAAAAGAAACTGGAGAAAGCGCTAAAAGAGACGATCAAGTTCAAAAGAGAGACCGAAGAAAAAAGAAACTATGCTCGGCAGAAACTTACCAGATTAAATGAGAATAAGGCGGATGCCATAAAAAGAGAACAGGAGGCGGAAAAGAAAGAGCTGGAGATTCAGAGAGTACAAAGAGCGACTCGAAATCCGGAAAAACAAAGAGAGTTGGAAGAAAGAAGATGGGAGATGGAAGAAGAAAGAAAGAAGGCGGAGAAGGAAAGATGGGGATGGGAAGAAAAAATAGAGGAGGCCAAAAAAGAGGAAAGGGTTTTTTCCGGAGATTATCTGTTGGCACAAAAACAAGAGAGAAGACAGAAAGAGAGAATGGAGGTGCTGGAAAAAGAAGAGGAAACGCTTTCGCTTCGCCTTAAGACCATTTCTCTTCAAGCGGAGACGGAGGTGCTGGAAAAAGAAAAAGAGTTTGCGGAAAAAATAAGAGGACAACTTTCCGAAAGACGTAGAAGACTAAAAGAAAAACTGGAAGACATAGAAAGAGTAAGAAAAATAATTGAAGAAAGAGAAACGGACATAGAGGAGAGAAAGAAAGTTGCCAAAGATCCGCTAGAAAAAAAGATGCTTGATAAAGAGAGGTGGCAGTTAGAGGACAGAAGAAGATATGCGGAAGAAGAAAAAAGAGAGTGGGAGAAGGAAGTGGAGAGAACGGAAAAACTGCTTGAGGAGCAAAAGAATGCCATCTTCTCCTTCCTTAAGAAGAAAGAAAACACGCAAGAAGAGATTAGAGCACTGGAAAACAGAATAACCGACAGACAAAAACAGATAAACAGAAAAAGAAAAGAGATAGAAAGAAAAGAGAAAGAAGATGCCAAAAAAGAGGCTCAAGAAAAAGAAAAAAGAAAGAGAGAAGAGGAAAAGAGAAGAAAAGAGATAGAAGAGAAAAAGAGAAGAGAAGAAGTAAAAAAAAGAAAGCAAAGAGAGAGAGAAAGAAAGGAGGAGGAAGAAAGAAAAAAGAGAGAAGAAGAGGAACAAAGAAAAAGAGAAAAAGAGGAACAAAGAAAAAGAGTAAAAGAGCGTAAGGAAAGGAAGCAAAAAGAGTTCCACTCGTTCCTCTCTGAAGAAAAACCTCCTCTTCTCGAAGAAAGGGAGACCCTCGAGGAAAGGGAACATGTCTTAAGAGAGAAAAAGAGTAGGATAAAGGAAAAAGAAAGCGCTTTAAAAGAAAAAGCAAACACTATTCTTGCCAAGGAAAAGATCGCCTCCTCTCCGGAGGAGGAGGAAAGATTGAAAAAGGAAAGGTGGGCGTTTGAAGACAAAAAGAGGGCTTACGAAAAAAGGAAGTGGGAAGTAGAAGAGAAGATAAAAGAGTGCCAAAAAAGAAAAGAAGAGATAGACACCTTCCTTAAAAAGGAAGAAAAGTTAAGAGAAGAGATTGGAAAATTAAAGGAAGCCTTGGGAGAAGAGGATGCAGATAAATTCAAAGAAGAGGAAGAAGAAAAAGAAAGGGACGATTTAGAGCAAAGAAAAAGAGATGTAGAAGAGAAAATAAAGAATCTCAAGGAAAAAGAGGAGGCAATGCAAAAAGCATTAAAGGAGGTATCTAAAGAAGAAAAGGAGGCGGAAACAAAAGAAAAAGAGATGGAGGCCGAAGGGAAGCATACAGATCTCGACGAGAAGTCTCAATCTCTCTACTGGAAAACGAAAGAAGAAAGAAGAGGTGCCGAGGAGAGAAGATGGGAGATAGAAAAGAACATAAAAAGAACCAGAAAAGAGATAAACTCTCTCCTAAATAAACTAAAAGAGCTCCAAAAAGAAGAAAAGAGAAATGCGCTGGAGGAGAAGAAAAAGAAAATAGAGAATGAGGGAAAGCTTTTAAAAGAAAAACAAAAATCCATTAAGGAAAAGTTTAAAGAACTGGAGCAGGAAAAGGAGAATATTGCCACGAAATACAAAGAACTAAGAAAACGCAGAGAAGAAATTAAAAGAAGAATAAGAAATAGTGAGAAAGAGCTAAAGGATCTCCGTGAAAGGGAGAGGGTTTTAGAAGAAGAAAAGGAGGTCGCAGAGACGGACAGAGAAAAACTTCTCCTTGAAAGAGAAAGATGGGACGTGGAAGAAGAGGTAAGAGAAAAAGAAAAGACGGTTCTTCATATAAAAAAGGAACTCTCCCCCGTCGTAAAAGAAGTAAGAGAACTAAAAAGTGCCAAAAAAGAACTACAAAAGAAAAAAGAGGAGTTTTTAAAGGAGAAAGAGAAGTTGGAAAAAGAGAAAGAGAGTTATGCGGCAAAAAGAGAGAAGTTAAGACTTTGGGAGAAGTTTCTTGAAATAAAAGAGAAAGTGAGAAACACAAGAAGAGTGGAGGGGAGCAGAAAAAAGAAGATCGCCTTATTGGGGGAAAGAATTAAGAATATTGCCAGTAAAGAAAAAGAAATAGATGGGAAAAAGAAAGAAATAGAAGAGAGGGCCGGCAGAGAGAAAGATTTTAAAAAGAGAATGGAGATAAAGAAAGAAAGATGGGAGGCGGAAGAAAAAAGAAGAGTGCTTGAGGGTAAGAGGTGGAATATAGAGGAGACGATAGAGCAGCTCAAAAAAGAGATAGTGGAAGAAAGAAAGAAAAGAAAGGAGCTTCGGGAGAAGGCAAAGGCGATTTACGGAAAATGCCGGGTAAAAGAGCTTGCCCCTGAAGCCAAAAGGCTTAAAGAAGAAACAAGAGAGAAGGTGAAAGAAAGAGATAAGATAAAAAGAAAACTGGAGGTCATTTTGAGCAAAGAAGAGGACATTACTTCGGAAATACAAAAACTTAAAGAAAGTGAAGAGGAAAAAGAAGGAGAAGAAGCGAGAGAGAAAAAGCAAAGGAGATGGTCAAAAGAAGAAGAGAGAAGAAAGATAGAAAAAGAGAAGTGGGAAACGCAAGAAGAGCTAAAAGAGAAAGAGATGGAGGTAAACTCGCTAAAGCGAAAAATAAAAAAGACGAATCGAGAGCTTAAGAGGTGGAGCAAAGCTGCTTACGAAGGAATCGAGTACGGAATTTAAAAGCGGTTTGCAATATTTGGAAAATGAAAATACAATAAACAAACATGCAAAACTCTGATCCCAAATCCTCCTTAAAAGAAGCGGAGAGAAAAGTTAGTGAAGCGGAAATGAAAAAAGGAAAACTTGAAGGTAAGCTTCAAGAGATTAAGGTTAAGATTACGCAGATAAAGGAAAAGGAGGAAAACATCAAAAACACCATTGCAGACCTTCACAAAAAGGAAGAGGAGCTGGGGAAGAAAGAGGAAGCGATAGAAAAGGAGTTGGAAGAGATAAAAGAAAAAGGAGGCGACGTTAAAAGAGAGCGAGAGCTCGGGAAAAAGAGATGGCTTATCGAGGACAAAAGAAAGGACATAGAAAAAAGACTCTGGAAGTGGGAAGAGGAAAAGAAGAAAATAGAAGGTAAAAGCAATCCTTTTGAAAAAGAAGAAGAGCGACTCGCCTCTGAAAAGGAGGAGGTTGAAAAAGAGATAAGTGCGTTAAAAGAAGAGAGGAAAGAGAAAGAGGAAGAAGTTCGTCGCTACGAAACAGAGCAAAAAAAACAAGAGATTGAAAAAGAAAAAGGAGAAAAAGAAAAGTTAGTAGAGGAAAAGAAAGAAAAAGAAAAAGAACTGGAAAAAATAAGAGAGAAAGAAAAAGAAGCGGAAAAGGAAGAGCGAAACATAGAAAAAGAAGAGACGGAAAAGGAGCGGGGGTCGGAAGAAGAGAGGGAGGTAAGAAAAAAAAGGAGAGAGGCGGCCGACAAGAGAAAAGAAATGGAAGAAAAAAGATGGGACGCGGAAGAAGAGTTGACTCAACTTGAAAACAAAATAGAGGACAAAAAAAGTAAAATAAAAAGACTGGAAATAGAAACGGATGACTTTAAAGAGGATGCGGACGAGATAGAGGTGGAAGAAGAGGAAGAAAAAGAGAGCGAGAGCGACAAAAAGGAAAAAGAAGAGAAGGAAGAGAAAAAAGAGGAAGGAGAGGAAGAGGAAGAAGCTCCCCGAGGAGATATGGAAGAAGAGAAAGTAGGAGCAAAAGAGGCTCTTGCAGCAGAGAAGGAAAAGTTAATCTCAGAGAGAACCCGTGTGATCGATAATTTGGAGGTGGTAAACAAGAAAGAGAAAGAGGCGGAAGAGAAGAGCAAAAAAATAGAGAGAGAAAAAGAGTTGTCGGAGGATACGGATAAAGAAAAAGAGTTAGTGGAAAAAGGGTGGCAGGTAGAAGAGGAAAGAAGGGAGATAGAAAAAGAAAGGTGGCCCCTTGAGAGACAACTCCAAGAACTAAACGAGAAGATAAACGAGATAGAAAAAAAAGAAAGGGATTTAGAGCAGAAGGAAGAGAAGGAGAAGAGAAAAAGAGAGAAGAAAGAAAAAGAAGAGGAGATAAGGAAGAAAAAGGAGAAGATAAAAAAGGAAGAAGAGGAAAAGAGAAGAGAGGATCAAGAAAAGAAGGAGAAAAAGGAGGAAACAAAAAAAGAACAGGTAGAGAGAGCTCGAAGATGGAGAAAGTTGCAGCTTGAAAAGATAAACCTAATAAGGGAGAGAATTGACGAGAAGCTTTTTGAATTAATGGAGAAGAAGAAATCTCTTGAGCTTGAAATAACCAAGTATCAGAAAGAGGAAAAAAGAATAGAAAAGGAACTTGATAGGGTGAAAGAAAAAGAAAAGGATGCGAAGGAGAGAAAAGAAAATGTAGAGGCGCGCGAAAAGATAACCTACAATCCCGAAGAAAAAGAGAAGATAGAAAAAAGGAGATGGGAAATAGAAGAAGAGATAAAAGAGATAGAAAAGGAAATATGGTATGTGAAAGAAAGACTAAAGAAGCCGAGAGCGAAAAGAAGAGAACTTGAAATAAAATACAGAAGAATAACGGGAAAAGAGGAGGGTCTTAGAAAGAGAGAAGAAGGCCTTTCCCGAAGAGAAGAGAAGATAACGATAGACGAAGAGATAGACAAGCTGGCTCTAAGAAAGAGCTTTCTGGAAAAAGAGAAAGAAGATCTTGGGATAAAGAGAGGACGAATTAAAACCAAAGAAAGACATATTAACGAGGAGCTTGACGTCATTTTGGCCAGAGAAAAGGAAGTGGAAGAACAGGAAAAAGAAATTGAACGCAAGAAGGATGCTACGGAAAACGACGAAGAGCGCAGAGAGATTGAGAAAGAGCACTGGAAAGTAGAAGACAAAAGAAAGGAGGTAGAGAAAGAAAAATGGGAGATACAGGAAAAGCTTGAGAAAGTGAAAAAGAAAGTGGAAAACATAGAACTACACTTTCAACAACTGCTTAACGAGGAAGAAAAAATAAACAAGAGAGAAAAGACACTAAAGAAGAGAAAGCAAACAATCGGGCTGAGGCAGGCCAAAAAAGAAAAAGAAAAAGAACTCCAAAGGGTGCAGGTTACAAGAAGTGCTCTTGAAGGAAAGAGGGAAGATTTGGCTTCTCGACGAGAAAAAGAGGAGGAGAAACTAGAGGAGATCAAAAAAAGAGAAGAGGAGGCGGGTGCTGCCGAGAAGAAACTTGAGGATGAAGAACAGTTTGTGGAAGACCCCAACGAAAAGAAGAATGTCGAGAAAAAGAGGTGGGAGGCAGAATCGGAAAGGAGAGCGGCGGAAAAAGAAAGATGGGAGGTGGAGGAGAGACTAAAAGACATTGAAAAAGAGGAAAAGGAGATAGATGCGATAATCCAAAGAGAAGAGGAAATAATAAAACAACTGGACGAGATTAATTTTGCTCTCGAAAAAGAAGGGGAAGAGGAGGCGAGCGCAGAAAAACAGACATACGAGACAAAACTTCAAGGCACTACGCGAGTTCAAAAATCGGAGAGGAAGAAAAGAGAAGAAGCCCTTCGGCAGACTCAGGACGGGCAAGCTCAGGACAAGGCCCTTCGGCAAGCTCAGGACAAGCAAGAATCTTCCAATAAAGGTGCGGAGAGCACTCCTCCCCCTACCGAGACTACAAAAGAAGAGCAGGACAAACAGGGACAGGAACAAGAAAAGGAACAAAAAGAAGTTTCTCTGGAAAGTCTTGATTTTTCCATGCCCGATGACGAAGAAGACGGCTCTTCGCAAGAAAAAAGAGAGACCTCTTCAGACGGAGAAAAACCTCAAGAAAAGAAAAAGGAGGATGAAGAAAGCAAAGGGGGTAGTAAAAATGAAGAAGGTCTTTCCGATCTGGACTTTAAGTTTTAAAGAGGGAAAATATGCAAGTTGTAGAATCCATTCAAAAAGCAAGGGCAAAGGGCGTGGATGATAAGAGTATTCTGGAGGAAATAAGAAGACAGAACCCGGACAAAGAGGTTTTTTTCAAAAAAGCGGAAGAAAGAGGAGCTACAGCCACACAAATAATAGAGGAAATACTAAGGCAGAACCAAGAAAAAAAAGAGGAGGAGAAACCTCCTTCCTCTCCACAGACTTCTTCCCCTGAAAGAGAGTCTCCGCAAAAAAAAGAAGAGATCCTTGCCGGAAACAAGGAAGGGAAAACGCTACTCACTAAAGAGGCCCAAGAAAAAGAGGAAGAAATGAGAAACCAATTTTTAAAGAGAATTGAAGCAAAAGAAAAAGGAGAAAGTACGGGGAACGACCAGGCGTTTGCCCCCACAGTTTCACCCGAGGAGGCTACCGAAATGAGAGATGAAGAGGGTTCGTCTCTTGAAGAAAAGAAAGACCCTAAGATAATAATTCTTTTTGTGGGAGCGGGAGTAGTGGTTCTCTTGATATTTCTCTTTTTACTTTTTAATGTTTTGTAGAAATGAACATAGTTCAATCAATTAGAAAAGCACGAGAGGCCGGAATTGATGACGAAAGAATACTCCAAGAGATAAGAAAGCAAAACCCTCAAAAAGAAGCCTTCTTCAAAAAAGCGGAAGAAAGGGGTGCTTCCCCTACTCAGATACTAAATGAGATGATAACGCAGAATGAGAATGAGAAAGAGAAAGAGGAAAGAGGAGAAGAAAAGCCCACAAAAAAAGAAGAGGTTCTCAGCGAGAGTAGCGAGGGTAAAGTAACTCCTCCAAAAACGAATAAAGAAGAAGTTTTAAAAGAAGTTCCTCCGAAGCCGACTGAAGAGTCAAAGTTGTGGGTAAGGATATTTATAACACTTGGGCTTGTAACTCTCTCCGCTTTGGCTATCACTATACTTTACCGCACCTTTTTTGTCCCCACTCTTGAGCCTATAAGCCCGCAAGTGGTGGAAAAAGAGGTCCACACACCGAGAGCAAATCCACCTCTTATAGAACTATATCCCGAAAAAGATGACGTGCAGAGATTTGCCATATCCATAGATGAAGAGTATCTTATGAACCTAAGGAGAATAATGAGAGAGGAAAGAGGAGGAGAGGTTATTCGTCTTATTGTGGAAGACCAGAGAGAGGAGACGTCAACGCCTCGAGTAGCTACCTTAAGAGACTTCTTTTCGGTTTTTGACATTGAGCCTCCGGAGAAGTTTTTTGAACTTGTAGAAGAAGAGTTTACACTTCTTGTTTATACCAAAGAGTCACCGAGTGCTATCGGATTTGCTACCTCCTTCGATACGGAGGCAAGAGAGGATGTGGAGTGGACCGTGATGCGCCCTTGGGAAGAGAGAATGGAAGAAGATTTCTTGGGGTTTTTTGGTTTTTGGGATGAGGATGTGGCCATAACAGAAGAAGATTTCAGGAGTACCGATTATTACGGAGATAGAGGGAGATCCGACTCGATTCGTTATAGAGAAGGAGAAGGAGACATGGGAATATATTATTCTCTAATGGATGACAGAATGATTTTTGCCACTTCTATGGAGGCTGCGGAAGAATTTATAGACAGATATCACGCGTATAAAGAGTACTAAGACTTAAGGATACTTATGAACAAAAAAGAGTACGAAGAAATAAAAAAGAAGCTTGAAGAGAACAAAAGATCTTTAGAAGAGATGCTTCAAAGATTTGCGAAAGAAGATGAGAAGCCCGAAGGAGACTGGGATACGGTTTTCCCGCACACGGAGGGAAGTGATATGGAGGAAAAGGCTGATGAAGTGGAAGAGTATGCCTCTCTTCTCCCTGTGGAACACGCTTTAGAGATAAAACTAAAAAACATAAACAAGGCGTTAAAAAAAATGGAAGAGGGAGAGTACGGAAAGTGCGAAGAGTGTGGAGAAGAAATCTCACAGGAGAAGCTGAAGGTTGTCCCGGAAACCAAAAAGTGTAGAGAGTGTAGTCGGTGATAACCGGCGTGACCTATGACCTTTGACTCTTGACTGTTCACTATGACGATGACAAAGAAGGGGAGAATGACAAATGGATAAGAATGACAAATGACAAAATCTAAATGACAAATGGATAAGAATGACAAATGACAAAAGTAGTTGTTTAATAGAAAATTGATAATTGATAATTGGTAATTGAAAATTCTCTTAGTCTGTTTAGGATTTAGATATTAGAATTTAGGATTTTAAGCTACCACCATTTCTCCGCCCTCCGGTCTTAGTTAACAAAGGAGGGCTTTCTTGTTTCTTGGCGGTTTTTTATGGCCTTGCTCCTACGGGGAGATGAGAGAAGGGGTTTGGCATACTTAGAGAAAGCACGTCAAAGTGGAGATGGCATCCGCTAGGACCGATTGTTTTTCCGGTATTTCCCACAGTACCTATCTGCTGTCCTTGTCTCACGTAGCTTCCGGTACCTACATGGATGTCTTGCATGTGGGCGTAAAGAATTACTACTTGCCCGTGATCAATTTTGACAAAGTTACCCGCGGGCCAACTTCCTCTTCCCGTTTGCACGACTTTTCCTGAAGCGGAAGCAAGGAGAGGTGATCCGCAAGGATTGGCAATATCTACGGCGTTGTAAGAGTGAGTTCCTTGCGAAATAACTCCTCCCGGAACAGGGTTTACGAAGGCAGTAGAAGTTGACGGTCTTTGTCGGGGAGCAGGTGTTTCGACTACCGGAGCGGGAGGGGGTTCTCCGCCGGGTATTATAAGTCTTTCTCCGGCGGTAATTCTATCATCTTTTATTTCATTGAAAGAGACAATATCTTCTCGTTTTGCCTCGTGGAGTTCTGCTATTTTATCTACGGTATCTCCTCTTTCTACGTAATAAATGACACCGGTAGTGGGGAGAATAAGAAGCTCTTCTCCTTCTTTGGGCTTGTCATTTTCAATATCATTAGCCCATCTCACGGTATCCGTACTAATATTGTATTTTTCTGCTATACTTGCCACAGAGTCTCCTTCTTCCACCTTGTGAGAGACTATATTGTCTCTTTCCTCAAGCCCTCTTACACCGAGTGTTTGGGTCTCTACGAAGGAAGGAGAGGAGCCGGCGAGAAAGTAGGTTTCTTCCGTGAAAACAACACTTTCCGCACTTCCGGCGGAGTTTTCATAAGAAAGAAAAAGATTTCCGTTAGAAAGAGGTTCTGCGGAAGTCTCTCCGGCTTCAAGGAGGTCGCCGGATAAGGTAAAGTAAAAGGAAGCGAAAATAAAAAAGAAAACAAAAAGCAGAAGAAGGTTGCCTTCGTGCGCATTTTTCCTCGTATATTCAGCCCTTTCTCTGAAGAAGCCTCTTGTCTTGGAAGTACGAATAGTATCCGCTCTTATGCTTATAAAACAACCCTGCTGTCACTCCTCATTATGACCAAAAAAAGGCAAAAAGTCAATAAAAAATGAAAAGAGAGAATATAAAAGAAATGCTCAAGGAAAAAGATTTTTTCCCTCGCAAGTCTTTGGGGCAAAACTTTCTTGTGGACGAGAACATAGCAAGAAGAATAGCGGAAGAAGGAGAGGTTTCAAAAAAGGATACGGTCATTGAGGTAGGGCCGGGAGTAGGAGCCCTTACTCGCCGGCTTGCGGAAAAAGCGGGAAAAGTGATAGCAGTGGAAAAGGACGAAAGGCTGATCCCCTTTCTCGAGAAAAATCTTGAAGAGTTCTCGAACGTGGAGGTGGTAAGGGAAGATATTTTGACTTACAGAGTAAAAGAGCGAAAGTATAAAGTGATTGCCAACATCCCCTACTATATAACCTCTCCCATAATAAGAAAGTTCTTGGAAGAAGAGCACCCTCCCTCTCTCCTTGTGCTTACTCTTCAAAAAGAAATCGCGGAAAGAATAAAAGCAAAGCCCCCCAAGATGAGTCTTCTTGCTGTCTCCGTTCAAGTCTATGCAAAAGCGGAGGTGCTCTTTAATCTTCCTCCCGGGAAGTTCTATCCCTCTCCGGATGTTACTTCTTCGGTGGTAAGAATAAAGCCTGCACCGGAAGAGGAGATGAAAGACAAGCGGTATCGAAAGAAGTTTTTTCGGGTGGTGAAAGCGGGGTTCGCCTATCCGAGAAAGCAACTAAAGAACAATCTTCTTTTGCTTGACACAGGAAGCAAGAAAGAAATAGAATCAAAAAAAGAAGTTGTGGAGAAAGGCTTAAAGGAGGCGGGAATAGACCCGCAAAGAAGAGCGGAAACATTAACCGTAGAAGAATGGAAAAAACTGACGAAAAAAGTAACAAGGGAATGAGTTTTGAGGATAAGAAAAAACTTCTCATAACCGCCTTTATGATAATAGGGCTTCTTTCTATTTCTTATTGGAGGGCGGTAAGCTCTGATCCTCCCGACATTTCTTTCTCTTCTCCGGAGAGAGAAGATATGGAGTTGCCTTCTTTGGAAGAGATGATGTCCTCAGAGAGAATGAAAGATGCCGGACTGGAAGACATGGCGGCCGATTTTGATATGTTTTGGGAGGAAGAGAGCGAGAAAAGGTATGTGCGTGAGAAAATAGGAGAAGAAATAACTATTGATCGACCAACTTCTTTCGTGAAGGTGGAAGAAGAAGATCTGGAAATTCCGGGTGGTGATACGGAGGTAGTGTTTCTGGCTCACTCCAGAGCCTCTCATGGGGCCACTCTTATAGGCATGGAGTTTGAGAAAGAGGAGGTGGAAGGGGTTATAAAAACCTTGGAAGAAGCTGCGGGAAGGGAAGAGAATATGAAGATGGAGGTTCTAGAGAAAGAAGAGAAAGAAGAGGGGTATTTTTTGGAGGTGCTTTACGTGGAAGAGGAGAGAGGTCTGCGCTTTCTTTCGCAAGGAAAGGTGGTTTTTGTAGAGGAGCAAGGTTACTTTCTTTTTGTAATTGCTCCCGAGAAAGAATTTGAAAAGGTGTCTGGAAAAGCTAAGCACATCCTTTCTTCTATTCAAATAAATAAGTAATTGTGTTAGGCTACCAAAAGAAAGGATTGTGGAAAAAATTATGAAAAAGAAGATAGTTGCTATATTTCTCCTGAGTGTCTTTTTTTTGTTTTTGGCGGACGGGGTTTTTGCTACGGAAGTTGACTGGCCTACGGCCCCTCTTACAGGAGCAACCCTCGCAGAGGATTCCGAGTTCCATGATTTTATTGCTTATGCCTATGGATGGGGAATAGGAATAGGAGGAATTCTAACCTTTGTAATGATAGTGTGGGGAGGCATTGAGTATATGCTTTCTGTTGGAGACCCCGGCAAGCAAGGGGCGGCAAGAGGAAGAATACAGTCCGCGGTACTTGGGCTGGTACTTCTTCTTTCCGCATATCTTATTTTAAATACAATAAACCCCCAGCTTACACAGCTAAGAAGACTTCCTCCACTTTGGGATCCGGTTACTTTTATGGATATAATGCCGGACGAGGATATACTTCAAGGGAAACCGTGTGAGTTCGTTATTCTTTACTCGGGAGAAAACTACACGGGTAGTTCTTCGGGAAGATTGTCCCCGGGAGAGTATGAAGAAGATTTTGACTATAACTCGGGAAGAGGGTACAGGCAAATGACCGAGGGAGAAAGAACAAGATATGAAGAGGCAGGGGGAGGGGGGACTCTGGAAGGAAGAGAAGTTCTTGACGGAAACTACATAGAGGGGGAGACTTGCTCTTTAACTCTTTATTACTCGACGGGAGCTTGGTGGTGGAGAGACGCCTGCGGAAGGGTTCTTTCGGGGATTACTCTTTCCGCCTCTACTTTTGATGATTATTTGCAACTGGACCCTGATAAAGGAGAAGAGATTGAGTGCTATACCGTAAATGATGTAACTGCCACAGAAGCACAATAAAAGAACAAAAATGGCAAACAGAGACAAAAAATTAAGTTCGCTGATTATTTTAGGAGGAGCGCTTCTTGCTTTTCTTTTTACTCCTCTTATTGCGGAGGGGCTCGTTTTTGATGCTGCGAAAACAACGCTAAGTCAGCTCGCCGAAGCCACGGGACCGCTGATCTCCATTGTTCTTTTTTCAGCGATATTTGTTATAGGAGGGCTGATGCTCCTTTGGATTAGTACAACTCTTCTCGATTGGGCGATAGAGATCACACCCGAGGCACTATCTATTCTGTCAGGAGAAGGGGCATCCGTTATACAAACGGGATGGAACTTTACTTCCGGAATAGTGAACATGCTCCTCCTTATTCTCTTTATTATAATAGCAATCTCGATAATCCTCGGGACAGATAGTTACGGTCTTAAAAAATCTCTCCCCAGACTCATAATGGTCGCCTTTTTGGTGAACTTTACCCTGCTTTTTGTGGCAATGGGAGTTGATATTTCTAACTTTCTCTTTAATTCCATTGCCAACCAGATGGATACCGATACGGGAACCATGATAAGAGATGCCATGATGCCCCTCCTTGAGCTTGGTCAGGGAATTTACTACTGGGCTACGAGCTTTGTGGCGGGTTTGGCGGTAAGACTTGGCATACCGTACGTAGGAACGGTGATACAGATCACATGGCTTGCTCTTTTTCCCGACTTTATAGCGCAGATGACAAAGTTCTTCGTTATGGGGATTATAATGTACATGATGTCGGTGCTTCTTCTGCTCTTTTTTCTAGTTCTTCTTATGAGGATATTCATAATTCAGATACTGGCCATTCTCTCACCGATCGCCTTTTTCTGCTTGATACTTCCCGGAACTAAAAAGTGGTGGGACGAGTGGGTGAAGCATCTCGTGGAGTGGCTTTTATACGGAGTGGCGTTTATTTTTCTTATCTATTTGGGGCTTGCTTTTGCTCCGGTCGTGCTCAATCTTTCCCAGCCCTTTACCGACCAGCTTCCTTGGTGGCTTGATTGGTTTGGGGCGACATCGGAGATTCTTCCTTATATTGTTCTTCTTGTCTACTTCCTGACGATATTCTTTTTGTGCCGCAAATTTGTTCCTTCGCTTGCCAATGTGGCAATACAACAAGGAAAAGCAGCGTTCCAGATGGTTTCTCCGGTAGTGGGGGCGTGGGCAAAGGGAAGCGGAATGAAGTTTGATAAGGATATAAGAGACTATCTGCGGAAGCCTTCCGGCACAGGGAAGGAGGGTGAAACTCGTCAGGATGAGTGGAGTAAGGAGTTGGAGGCGGGTACCGGAGGAGTTCTTGATAAGAAAGTAAAGAGCTCTTTGGTTAAGAGAGCCGAGCGAGCGGAAAAAGCGGAGAAAGAGAAAGTAAAAGAACACCAAGAAGAAATAAAAGACATGACAGACGAAGAAAAGAGAAGTTATATAGAAAATGCAAAGAAGATGCAGAGACTTGATCCGGAAGCAAAAAGAAGATACGTGGCAGCAACCACTGATTATAACGACACCGTAGACAAAGAGCTTACAAGCAAGGAGGCGTTTGAAAGACACCGCGAAGACGCAAAGAAGATGGGAGTGGAAAAGGACTTCCTCAAAGCAAACTTTATAAGATACTTCCAACACACAGAGAAGTCTCAGAAGGAGATGATAGAGGAGATAAGAAAACTCGGTAAAACCAAAGAGGATCAACAAAAAATGGCTAAGGCTTTTGACAAATCTTATAATTCAAGTGATCCCCGTTATAGCCAAACAGGGGAAGAGGCTCATAAGGCGCTTCTTCAGATAAAAGACACTAATATGATAAAAGGAATCTTGAACGAAGCCAAAGATGATAACGGATGGAAGAATCTCGAAAAAGTTCTTGATAGGCATCTCGAAAAACAAGGAAAGGTTATTAATGCGCAAACAAGAGGAGAAGCCTTGAAAGAACTTTCACCAACCTTTGAAAAGAATCTTGCCAAGAACATAGGAAGCGCTATTCTTGATGTGGAGTTTTCCAGTCAAAGAGATGCCAACAGAAGGTCGTCTCGAGGAAGGGGCTCCGGCGAGAGTGGAGATGACACCGACTTTAATCAGCCATCTGGAACTGGAGGAAGTTAAAAAAAGAATTATGCTAAGTAAGTACACAACAGAAGAATATAGAAAACTGTACAAGGAACTTCCGCAGAAGGTAAAAAATATTTTCTGGGAGGATGACGTATCCGATCGTATCGAGAAGATTGTAGAGCGTCACGAACTGAGTGATCTCAAAGAAAGGAAACTTATCAGGCTTGTTGCTCACATCTACCTAGGCCTTCTTCCTCCGAAAGACATAAGAAGAACTGTTTCCGAAGAGATAGATGCCAACCCTGACGATGCCGAGAAGATAACAAACGATATTAATCGCCTTATTGTATTTCCTACCAAGCATCTCTTAAAAGAGATATATAAAGGGGACGAGGAAGATGGCTCTTCTGACGGAAAAGAGAAAAAGAGGAGCGGGGATGCCTACAGAGAGGCTATCGAGTAAAAAGTTGACAATGCAAGGCGAAAAAGAATAGAATAGGGAAATAAACGCCTTTTCAATAAATAGTAAATGCTGAAAAAAATAAGAAAGAGTAGAGGGATTCTCTTTTTTCTGGTAGCGGCGGGAGTTGCCTTTCCTTTATACTTCGTGGAAGGACTTGCCTCCACCATTGCCTCGTATACCGCCAGTGCGATAACGGGGATTTTTCTTTTTACCTCCGCCACTATTTCACTGGTTTTCTCTACCTTTGCCGACTGGTTTCTGCGAGTGACTCTTAGTCCGGATTTCATAAACATTCCCTATACCACCGGAAATAAGTTCGTGATGTACGGGTGGGGTGTTGTGAGAGATATTGTTAACATGTTCTTTATTGTGGTGCTTATCATTATCGGACTTTCCACGTCGCTGCAGATGGAGACTTACAGATGGCAAAAAACGCTTCCACGGCTGGTTGCCGTAGCGCTCCTTATTAACTTTACGCCGGTTGTTTTGGGAGTCTTCATTGACGCTTCCAATATAATGATGAATTACTTCGTAAACTCTTTGGCGGAAGAATCTATCTTTGTTATGCGGATGCGAGCGCTCTACGACACGATGGCCACGAATCTGGCGGATGCGGCTTGGACAAGCTTTTCCGGAGCTATAATAACCCCGGTGGCGATGACGGTCATTTTTACTCTCTTTAATCTCTTTACAGGACTTCTTTATGCAGTGTACGGAGCGATCTTTGCTATGCGCTATGTAGCCATTTGGCTTCTTGTTATTATATCGCCCCTGGGTTTCTTCTGTTACATACTACCGGCCACCCAGCCCTTCTTTAGGAAGTGGTGGAACTGGTTTGTGGGGTGGTGTATAGCCGGAATAGCGGGAGCTTTCTTTCTTTATCTCGGGGAAGTAATGTTCCAGTTTATAGACCAAGACGCGATGATCCCACCTTCCACCCAACACCAAGGAATGGAGATAGGCGCCTTTATACAGGCATTTCCACTACTTATTCCGCTATTTTTTGTCTTTCTCGGGCTTGTTATGACGGTAACGGTGTCTGCTGCGGGAGCAAAAGGAATTGTGGAAGGATTTCAAAAAGCGTCGGGAGCTACGAGAAAAGCAACGCAGAATCTACCCGGGTCCAATTTTAAAGAGAAAACACAAGCTGCTTCGGGGGCAGTGAAGAACGCATTTCGTCCCGAGATAGATCCCGGAACGTCGTCTTCTTCTGCTTCAGCTTCTTCTGCTGATACTTCGCCTGAGGGAGGTACCGGAAAAAGAAGTGAAAGAAGGGGAGGGTCGCTTTACAGAAGAGATGCGGGAACCGGCAGCGAGTCTGCGGGAGGAGGAACTACCCCGCGAAGGCCTTCAGCTACTCAGGTTACGACTGACGCTTCACAAGGAACACAAAGCGCCGTAGAAAGTGTCGCCAGTGAGTTTGCAACCAATATAGAAGGTGGCGGAGCCGCTGCAGGCAAGGGGGTTTCCGGGGGAGCTTCCGGAACAAGGACTGCCGGGAAAAAAGAAGAACAAAAGAAGTGCTCTAATTGCGGAACCACTATCGCCAAGAATGCTTCTTTCTGCAAGCTCTGCAGAAAGGATACGCTTTCCGGAGGTTCTTCGAGAGAAAGCAAGCCCCCTTCACCCGAGCGCCTAAATAAGGAGGAGGGAGGTGGTAGAGGCACCGATTTCTCCTCTTCTCACACAAGAAGAAGCGAAGGGCCTTCTTCCGGTCCGGCAAGCGGTGGAGAGAGTAATCAAGCATAAAATGACTGAAAACGCGCAAAACACAAACTTAAGAGAGAAGTATCCGCAACTTTTCGATGCTTACTCGGAAGAGCTCATAGAGTTCGTTATGAGCGAGAAAACGGCAAGACAGATAGCCAATATATGTATCGAGCACAGAGTAGTAGAAAAAGAGGAAGTGGAAGGGGTGGCTTTTAGAATAACTTACGTGCTTTTCGGAAAACTACCAAAAGAGAATTTAGCTCTTACTATTGAAGAAGGTCTCGGGATTGAAAAAGAAAAAGCAGAAGGGATCGCCAAAAGAGCGGATGATATTATCTTTTCCGAAATGCCTTCTTCCGAGAAAAAAGAAGTAGAAGAAGAAACTCCCAAAAAAGCAGAAAAAGAAGAGAGAGCAACACCGAAACCTTTTGAAAAAGACACCTACAGAGAGCCGATAGACTAGGGCGCTAACTTATGATAACATCAAAGAATGCGTTATAAGGTACCAAGGCATGTAGATTACAAGGCGAAGATTGTGGGCCCCGCAACCTTTTCTCAGCTTCTTTATATCGGAGCTGTCGGGTTTGTTATACTTATGCTTTATTTTATCATGGGGGCTTCCACATTCTTCTATATTATCTCTATCATGCTTGGTGCCGGAGGCGTAGCCCTCGCCTTTCTTCAGATTGCAGGACAACCTCTACCCGAATACCTCAAGAAGATGGTGATTTTTAGCGTGTCTCCCAGAGAGTATGTCTGGGAAAAGAAGATAGTTCCCATGGAAACGGCTATTCCGAAAAGAAGAAAACAGAAAAAAGAACAGAAAAAAGAAGAAGAAAAAGAGGAGCAAAAAACATCCAGGGGAAGTAGGCTGGGAAACATCGCTAGCGATATAGAGACATATTAAAAAGTGTAAAGTGTAAAGCGAAAAGCGAAAAGTGAAAAGCGAAAAGTGAAAAGCGAAAAGTGAAAAGCGAAAAGTGTAAAGCGAAAAGCGAAAAGTGTAAAGCGAAAAGCGAAAAGTGTAAAGTGAAAAGTGAAAAGCGTAAAGTGAAAAGTGGAAAACTACAATGCAAAATTCGAAACCGGAATTAAAAAACAGAGCATATTTTTACGCATTAGAGATTATTAAATTTATCGATTCTTTAGAAAAGAAAGATTTCAGCATTCAAGTAATAAGCAAACAATTACTACGAAGCGCAACCGGTATTGGAGCAAACATTATTGAAGCTCAGGCAGCTAGCTCGAAAAAAGACTTTTGCAAGTTTTTCAACTATGCCTTGAAGTCAGCCAATGAAAGCAAGTTTTGGATAGGACTTTTAAGAGATTCCAAAAAAGTAAACAAAGAAAAAGCAGATAATTTATTACAAGAAACAAACGAGCTTGCCAATATCCTCGGTTCAAGCGTTTTAACATTAAGAGGAAGAGTCAAGCTTTAAGTACTGGAGTGTGGTTTTAGCTTTCAGCTTTTCGTTTTTCACTTTTAGCTTAACAAAAAATGCCTGCTAAGAAGAGCGCACAAGATTTTATCCCCATAAAGCAAGTAAGAGAAGGGGTTATTGTCCTGCAAAACCAAGGACTAAGGGGGGTACTTATGGTGTCTTCTATTAATATTGCGCTCAAATCGAAAGACGAACAGGAGGCTGTTATTCACCAGTTTCAATCTTTTTTAAATTCGCTTGATTTCCCTTGTCAGATAGTTGTCCAATCCCGAAAAACAAATATTACGGGATACATCGAAAAGATAAAAGAGATGGAGAAAAATCAAGAAAACGAACTCTTAAAGAAACAGACTGCCGGTTACAGGGAGTTTTTGGAGGATTTTGTCAAAAAGGAATCAATCTATACGAAAAACTTCTTCGTGGTGGTTCCCTATGCTATTTCCGGCATGGGGTCAAAAAAGAAAGAAAAAGAAAAAAAAGAAACCACTGAAGATGATTTCCAAAGAGGAAAGGAACAACTTTACCAGAGGATGGAGTTTGTGGCACTGGGGCTTAGGAGGTGTGGCCTTCACTGCGCTCCCCTTACAACCATAGAGATTGTAGAGCTTTTCTGGTCGCTTTTCCATCCCAAGAGTGCGGAAAGCGGTTATTATCCGGAATTTCCCGAAGAACTTACGGGATAAATTTATCATGTCATTTATAGAAGATTTTAAAAAACTGCTGGGGCAAGGATCCTCGGGGAAAAAGAAAAAAAGCAACGAGCTTACCGTGGTGGATGTCGTGGCCCCGTCTTCTATTCAAGAACATCAGGGGCAACTGAGAATAGAGGAAAAGTTTTCAAGATCGTTTTTTGTTTTTTCTTTTCCCCACTATATTACTGCCGGGTGGGTTTCGCCGGTGATAAACCTTAATGTGCAGTTTGACATGTCCTTTTTTATTCATCCGGCAAGCACGGAGGAAGTATTAAAGAAACTTCGTAAACGTCTCACGGAAGTACAGGCGGAGATAATGGACAACGAAGAAAAAGGGCTTGTAAGAAACCCGGTGCTTGAGACCGCTTATCAAGACATGGAGGAGCTTAGGGACAGGCTCCAGTCGGCACAAGAGAAGATGTTTTACTTCGGACTCTACATTACTGTTTACGGAGAATCGGAAAAAGAGATAGAGGACACGGAAAGCGTGCTTAGGTCTATTTTCGAGGCAAAGGTTATCTATGTAAGGCCCGCTCTTTTCCAGCAGGCAGCCGGGTTTACGAGCACATCTCCTTACGGAATGGATCTCTTGCAAACCCACACGCCAATGAACACGGAGCCGCTTTCCAGTATCTTCCCTTTTATCTCTTTCGATCTTACTTCTTCGGAGGGGATTCTTTACGGAATAAACAAACACAACCGTTCGTTGGTTCTTTTTGACAGGTTTAGCATGGAGAATGCAAACGCGGTTATCTTCGGAACCTCGGGTGCCGGTAAATCTTATCTTGTGAAGCTTGATGTTCTCCGTTCCCTTATGAGCGGAATAGAGGTGATTATTGTAGATCCGGAGAACGAATACCGAACCCTGGCTGAATCGGTGGGTGGCGCTTTTTACAACATCTCACTGGGATCCCAGTACCAAATAAACCCTTTTGATATACCGGTTCCCGGGGAAGATGAGAGTGCCGAGGAGGTTTTAAGAACGAATACCATAAACCTTGTAGGTCTTCTCCGTGTTATGCTCGGCGGGCTGTCTCCGGAGGAGGACGCGCTTATTGATCAAGCGATAACCGAAACCTATGCCGCGAGAGATATTACACCGGATAGCGATCCGAGCACATGGGAGGAAAAAGTCCCCCTTCTTTCCGATCTGGAGCAGGTTTTGGAGTCCATGGAAGGAACAAGACCGCTTATTCTGCGACTGAGAAGATTTACGAGAGGAACTTACTCGGGATTTTTTAACCAATATACCAACGTTTCCACAGATAATAACCTCACCGTTTTTGGAATTAGAGACTTGGAAGAAGAGATGCGCCCGATAGCTATGTTTATTATTATGCGCTTTATCTGGAAGATAGTCACCTCTTCTATGAGAAAGAGGCTCTTTGTTATTGATGAGGCGTGGCTTATGATGCAGAACGAGGATGGAGCGTCTTTCCTTTTCGGACTTGTTAAGAGGGCACGAAAGTACTGGCTGGGAGTTACCACCATCACCCAGGACGTGTCCGACTTTATGCAGTCAAACTACGGAAAACCTATTGTAACGAACTCCGCACTAAAGATACTACTCAAGCAGTCTTCCGCGGTGATAGATATGATTCAAGAAACATTCAGCCTAACGGAAGAAGAGAAGTTCATTCTTCTTGAAGGAGAGGTGGGAGAAGGAATATTTTTTGCAGGACAAAAGCACGTGGCGATAAAGATAACCGCCTCCTACATGGAAGACCAGATAATCACCTCCTCCCCGGAAGAGATAGAAAAGATAAAAAGAAAGAAAACGGGCTTTTAAGGGCTTGCCCTTTTGAGGTTACGTGCTGTATAATGAAAAAATTACTTGCTTTTTAAAATAAGCTAAACATGAAAAAGTTTTTTCTTGTATCAATACTGCTTGCGCTTTTTGTCTTTGCGCCGCTTTTTGTTTTCTCTTATACGGAAGTAACTTATCCGGCTATACCGGGAGTGGAAGCGCCCCAAGACTTTCTTGCGGATGCTCAGAGAGAAGAGGTACTTCCTCTTTTCATGACCTACTTTTTCCATCTTCTTATAGCTATATCCATTATAGTGGCCGTTGTTATTGTGGTTTACGGGGGAGTATTGCACATTACGTCATCGGGAGACGCTGAAAAAAGAAAAGAGGCAAGAAGGTGGATACTGAGCGCCATGCAAGGAGTTCTTATTGTGCTTTTCTCTTATGCGACACTTTTTGCGCTTGATTCGAGATTTGTCCTTTTTGAGACGCGGGAACCGGATGATGTTGACGAAATAGAAGACTTTAGAGAAATAGAATGGACAATAAAGAATGTTTACTACCAGATTCCTTTCGGAATGCTTATAGAGGACGCTATTTTAAATGAAAAAGCGGAGGAGAAGCTTTATGCCGTGCTTGATGCTACGGAAGATGCGGAAGAAACAGCGGAAGATATATATGTGGCAAGCGGCGAGCTTTTGGAAATTATAGAAGAGTGTCCCGAAGGAGAGCCTTGTCTCGGAGAAGAGGATATGGCTACTATTGATAGAGATCCTGATATAAGCCCGGATCCTCAACCGGACCCCGATCCTGACCCTTGGCCCGATCCCGAGCCGGACCCTGAGCCCGAGCCGGAAGAAGAGGAGGAAGATAGGCCGTGGTGGCAGCTTAACGGAGAGGATGAACCCTCCCGAGAAGACCCGGATGATGAGTGGTGGAGAATTGGTTCTGAAGAGGAAGAAGAGGAGAAAGAGGAGGCGTTTTATACAGATGTTTTTAAGGAGGACACATACAGAGAAGCCCCGGAATCCGGGTTTGTAGGAGAGGAAGGGTATCTTTTTGCAGAAGGAGAAGAGGTTCGTGTTACTGATGAATTTGGAACATATAGAGAGGGTAGAAATCCTCCCTATGATCGCCACCAAGGAGTTGATTTAGTAGCGGGATACGGCACCACTATACATGCTACACACGGCGGGGAGGTTGTTTTTAGAGAGTACTCGGGCAGCAGAGGGCATACAGTTGCCGTTTTGCACGAGGACGAAGAGGGAAATAACTACCTTATGCTCTACCAACACTTTTCCGGATATGCGATAGAAGAAAAAGGAGGAGAAATCGAGCCCGGAGAGCCTCTGGGTTATGAAGGAAAATCGGGAAGAGCTAGCGGATCACACCTTCATTACGAGATAAGGAGAGTTAATGATGATGAAGCAGAGGCCATAAGAGGAGGAAATGTCAATCTTGGAGCAGGTGAAGCCGTGGACCCTTTTGATGGATTTATTGATAGAGATAATTTGAGCCATCCGGGAGACGATGGAACCAGGGCAAGTCTTTTTTCCGCCTCTCTTTTTGGTTTATTTGAAAGAGATGTTTATGCTGCTCCCGGAGGATATGTACCTACAGGAAATTATTTTTGGGACGTGGGATGGTGTAATCATCCGCATCAGTATGCACCGGGAAATTGTGATCTTTGGGGGGCTCTTATTCCTTTTTCAAATTGCTGTAGAGAGATGAGGGAGGCGACGACTGATGATGCGACAGTGCACCGAGAGGTGCCCGATGAGTACAGACGCTTCCAAGGAGGGATTTGTCCGGACGGATGGGTTCGTGCGGGGACTTTTGATTGTACGGGTATCGAAAACTATGTTCTCCCAGGAAGTGTATGTTGCCAGAAAACAGAGGAGGTGGAAGCCGAAATAGATCCGGAAGAAGCTGGGGAGGATCCGGCAAGTTGCAGCTGGCATGCTCCTCACTACAAGCCCGAGGGGTCGGAAATTTCTTCTATGGATAGGTGCCCCGGGGACAGGCCCGCACCAATAATGGAGTGTTACTGTGGTGGAGAGGCCGGGACTGAAGAAGAATTGGAAGAGTTCGAGGAGCGGTGTACCGAGCAAGGGGGTGTGGTAAAAGAAGAGTGTGAAGAAGGAGAGACGTCTGTAGAAACAGGTCCCGATGGAAAGGTGTGTTGTGTTCCTGACGAACTGATGCTTGAATGTCCCGACGGAATGGTAAGAATGTCGGAAGAAACTTGTCCCGACGAGGCCGTAAGTGAGCTCGGCTGTGAGACAATAGAAGGTGAGGAGGGGGAAGGGTCTATCTGTTGCTGTCCGGAAGAAATGATAGAGGAGACGGATTGTGCAATGGTCTTTGGCGAAGAGTGGGTGGAGGTTGACGCCGGAGCGGGAGAGTGTGCTGACGGCTTTCAAGATTATCCTCGATGTGAGTTTTGGGAGAAAGAAGCCGGGGAAATACATGTGGAGATGTGTTGCTGTACAGAGGAAGATATATTTCAGTGCCCTGAAGAAACAGACTCCGAAAGCGATGTTCCTTGTGAAGAACTTGACCCGCCAATGCAAACAATTTATGAGTATACGGACCCCGAAACAGGGCAAGTAGTTTACTGTTGTGAGGAAGTAGAGGAAGAAGAGTGCCCTCCTTGTCCGGACATCGCTCCCGCCGTGCAAGATAAAATTGCGGAAATAGAAGGCTACATGGGAGAGCTCCCTCCCAAGCTTGACGCATTGGAAGCCACCAAAGATCCTATACTAAACGATCTCTATCAGCTTTACAAAGCGGTGATGCTAAAGAGTCTCGGGCACAGGCAGGTCTTTGGATACAACTCTCTTCTTCTTGAGAGAAGATACTACGAAAGAGAGGAGGTGGTAATAGAGACCGACGATGACTGGGAGGAGTGGATAGACAATATAGTATACGAAGTGGAAGTGGAAGGAGAAACAATAGAAGAAAATGACCCGACCACCTTTTATTTAAGAAGGCCGGAAGGGGATGAGATAATAGAAGATGCTCTGGAGCTTGCCGATGAGGCAAATGAAAGAGGAATACAAGATGCGGGGAGAGATTTTGGAATAGAAACTTCTCTCGATAATAGCAAGGGATTTTTCCAAAAGGTGACGGAAAGAATCTTAGAGGGACTTGGAGTTTCCAAGACACTTGCTATGAGCGATATAGAGAGATTGGAAGAATATTTGGAGGAAGAGGGTATTGACCCGCAAGATTTGAGCCCCGAAGAGTTAAATGAAATAATGGTGGATCTTGGAATCGATCCGGAAGACCCCGACGAACCGTTTGATCCGAGAGAGGTAGAAGTAAAGACTCCCAGTGATTATCTTACATGCGGAATGGAGATACCCGTAGGAGAGACTTTTGAGCTTACTTGGGAGCACTTGGTGGAACTTCTCGATACCATAGACGAGTATATAGAAGAGGGAAACGTACTCTTAGATAGGCAAGCCCACATGAACAGTCTGGCGGCCGGATGCGACTGTCCGTGCGAAGGCGCTGTGGAAGGAGAAGGGGGCGAGGTTCTCGAGTGTGGTGAGTGCGTGCTTACTTGCGATCTTGAGGCGATAAGACAGGCTCACGAGGAGGTAGCGGAGACAAGAGAGAAGATGCGTGAACTTGCCGATCACATAAGACTTCTTACCGACGGACACTTTAATACCCCGACAGAGGATGTGTGTGATGATCTTAACGAGGACATAAGGAGCGAGGAAGAAGAGGGCATTTGTGAGGGTGGAGGAGAAGAGCTCATAACCAACCACGAACTTATTACAAGAAAACTAAACTACTCAAGATTCGAATTTGACGAATGCATGACTCGCCCCGAGCATCTGGAAGAGACTCTGGAAGGAAGGAGAGCCGGAAGGATGCCTTTCTTCGGACCTTTGGTGGAAGAACAAGGTCTTGAAAGATACACAAAAACGGAAAAAGAAGGGGTGCTGGTCAATACAAGTGAGTTTAACTGGTTCTGTTGTTCCGACGCGCGTCTTGAAGAATAAATAATTGAAAATGTTGCTTAGAAAAATCATCATAACAGCTTTTATTGCTTCCGTCCTTTTTGCTTTTTGCGGAGGAGATTTTGTGCTTGCGCAAGGCGAGATGGAAGTTGATTATCCTACTATAGGAGAGTATCATCCGGTGGCCTCCGACGGAGAGGGTTTTCCGGAATACCTCAGGTATATTATTAGCTTCTTCATTATAGCGGCGAGCGTAGTCGCTTTTGGAGCTTTGGTTTACGGAGGGTTTTTGTGGATGACGTCTGCGGGGGAACCTTTAAGACTTCAAAAAAGCAAAGAGAGGATAATAGCTTCTCTTGTGGGACTTGTTATTGTTCTTGGATCGTTCTTTATTCTCAACTCCATAGACCCCGAACTTGTAGAACTCAGAGAGGTAAGGATTGAGGAGGTTGACGATGACGATGTCAGGTCTCCGGGAATATATCTTTCTTTAAGCGGAGAGTTTCATGACGGAGACGAGGAAGCTATAAGAGAGAATGTGAGAAGAATTACATCTTCGGAGAGGGCGCTGGGCACCCTCGAGGGAAGAGTGAGAAGTATTCGTATAGTAAACCCCGTGGAAGGAAGGGGGGAAGAGGAGAACATTGCCTACCGATACGTGGTAGTTCTCCACGAAGAGACAAACTTCAAAGGAAGGTGTAGATATTATGTAAACAACCAGACCCAGCCGAGAGATATAGACATTACCGACATAGGAGAGGACGTTGCCTCCGTTAGCGTGTTGCGGTCTCAAAAGTACGGGGAAGATCCTTACGGAGGAGTTTCCGTTTATGATAAACCGGAGTTTCAAGAAGGAGCAAACACGCAAAGATTAAGTGTCTCGGCAACGGAGAACTTTAGTTCTCTTAATGTTGCGCCGTGGTCCGTGGATATAGACGGAAGTTACGGCCTTATTTTGGCCTCGGGCTCTGACTGGGGAGCGATGGGTGACGGATGCGCGGTGTTTGCAAGCTCAAGATCGATACCGAGTCTTGTCGGACATAGGATGAACAGATGTAGCCCTCACCAGATATCGGCCTTCTTTGCCGTTTATGACTCTTGCTCTACCCATTACGCCCTTTTCCCTCTTTACAGAAGATAGGAACTAATCCCGGTTACTCTATAATAGAAAAAAGGTGCCGTAAAAGGCACCTTTTGTAATTAGAAAGAGCTAGTCTATCTCTATTGGATCTTCTTCTAGTTCTACATCGGGATCTACTACGATGCCGTCAACAAGAAGAACGCTTTTCTCGCGCTTTCTTTCGAGCTCGCCTATTATTATTTCCGAGAGACGGCGTCCGAACAATGCCTCCTCTACTTCTTCAAATGCTATATCCTCTCCTGCTTTTTCCTCTATTTGTTCTTGTGCTTCTTTTATCTCTTCCTCGAGAATCTCAATCCTTCCTACATCAAGTTTTTCTCTTACCAGCTCGCTCATTCCCAAATCAAGTATGATGTCTTGTACGATTTCTTGTTGAGAATAATTTCTTTTTTCTTGTTGGTACTCAAAAAAAGCGTCAACGGTCTCTATTCCTGCGTCTTTCCACCCTCCTTCTTCCATTATTTGCAGAATCTCTTCTTCAACCTCGTCTTGGGAGATTGTAATGCTCCACTCCTCAAAGAGGATGTCGCGGACAGCGACTCGCATGATTCTTTCTCTTGCTTCTTTTTGAAGCTCTTCTCCTTCGAGAAGACTATCTTCTTCTCTTTCCCGTTTACTGTTTATAATCTCTTTTTGGTCTTTAATCTCCTCTTCTGTTACCTCGACAAGTCTTTCCTTTGCTACTATGTCATATTCTTCGTTTAACATCGCTTCTACAACTTCCTTGCCCTCAACAAGAAGAACCGCCTCGTGATGCGTTTCCTTGGGCGCTGTTATGATCTCGCACTCTAAAGAGCCGTATCCTGCGAACTCTGTTTCAAAGCTTGCAACCACCTCTACTTTACCCTCTTTTTCTTTTGTTTCGACAATCCGGAGATTGTTCCCGCCCCTTTCTTTAAAGGTCGGAGTGTTGCGGAGATATTCCTTTGCTAATTCTTTTGCTTCTTCTGCCATTTCTTCCTCTTCTTCTGCCTCATCCTCAACTACACCGTTTTCGTCTATATCTTCTGTTGTTTCGTTGCAGGCTGTGAGAAAGAGGCCAAAGATTACGATAGCAACAAAAATTATTTTTTTTGTCACTTGAAAAACCTCCTTTAAAAGATTATTACATTGTGAAAAGAACCAATGCGTGTTAATTAGAGCATAAAAATGTGATTTAGTCAATATTTGGTTTATACGAAGAACCGCGAGATACGTGTTTGCCGGCACTACAAAGGACAATAAATCGAGATCGCCGCGCTCCACTACGTTACGTTCGCAGTGACAAGTTGGTTAATTTTGTAACGCAAAGTACTCGATTTAACAGGTTTATTGCAATACTTACGGATAATTCGTATAATGAGGGAATGAAAAAGGTGCTTTTTACCGTTTTTATACTGCTTGTAATTCTTGCCCTGCCCCTCCCTGCTCTCTCGCAGACGGAGGTTGTGTATCCCGAGATACCGGGAATAGGGATAACACCGCAAGATTTTATGGAAGAAGGAATAACCGAAGTCGAATCCTTTCCTCTTTTCATGGACTATATTTTCAGACTTCTTCTTGTTGTCTCTATTCTTGCCGTAGTGGCCGTCCTCTCTTACGCGGGAGTTCTTTACATGGTCTCTTCGGGAAGACCGGACAGAACAAAGATAGCAAGAGAGTGGATACTAAGCGCCATGCAGGGCGCACTTATTATTTTTGCTTCTTACGCTCTGCTTTTTGCCATCGACTCGAGGTTTGTTCTTTTTGATGTCAGAGAGCTTGACGATATAGAAGAGATCGACCCCGTAGACTTAGAGTGGGAGATAAAAAACAGGTACTATCAGATACCCTTCGGCCTTTTAATAGAGGATGCGATACTAAATGAAGTGGCGGAGAGTAAGTTTTATGATGTATACGAAGCTACGATGAGCGCGGAAGCGGCGGCAGACAGAGTGTATGAAGAAAGCGTGACACTTATGAGTGTGGTAGAAGAGCAAGCTGCAAAATGTCCCGTAGGAAGCGAGTGTGACGGGCACGCGGGTCTACGTCTACCGCCTTTTGCAAGGCAAGTAGGTGAGGATGAATTAAGAGCGGAGACATTGGGAGAGAGAAGCGAAAAAAGCACTTATAGAAACAAAGATACAGCTTATCTTTCTTCCTTTCTTACTAGCATAGGTGTGGCGACAGCCTGGGATGGAAGACCCGGGATGGGTCCAGAAGGAGCGGGATCAGAGAGAACGGGGTGGGATGTTATAACAGATACTATTAATAACTGGCTTGCAGGAGACAGTGATGCTGAGATGGCGGGATGGGACCAATATGAGGGAGAAGATGAAGGAGTGGGAGACTGGGATGAACCTATAGAACCTTATCACCCTGATGATCCTGATGAACCGCTTAGTACCGCCCCCGGCATGGAGGATTATTGGGAAGAGGATGGTTATGGCGAAGAAGAAGTTGATGATGGTGAATGGGGAGAGGATGATGATGGCAATACTACCTACACCGATGAGGACGGAAATACATACACTTATGATGATGACGGAAATCTTACTAGTGTTGAAGATGAAGACGGAGAAGAAATATGGCCTCCCGAAGAAGAGGAGGAGCCCGCTATTGTTTGTGTTACTTGTCCGGACATTCGGCCTCCCATACTAGAGCAGGTTTCCGCTGTAGAGTCTCAAATGGGAGTGCTTTCTTCAAGACTTGAATCTCTCGAGGACACCAAAGAACCCCTCCTTCAGGATCTCTACGAACTTTATAAAGTTGCTATGCTAAAAAGCTTGGGGAGTAGGCAGATCTTCGGATACAACTCGTTTCTTTTAGAGAGAAGATACTATGAAAGGGAGGAGGTGATTATTGAAACTCACGACGAAAGAACGGAGATAGGAGAATATGTATGGGACTGGAGACAGTGGATTGAAAACCTGACCTACGAGGTAGAGGTGGGAGGAGAAACAATAGAAGAGAACGATCCGGCAACTTTTTATCTAAGAAGACCCGATAATGATGAAATAATAGAGGATGCGTTGGCACTTGCCGAGGAGGCGTGGGACGACGACATTCAAGATGCGGGAGAAGGGATTGGCATAGAAAGAGAGCTTCCCGATCCTCCGGCGGATACGGAAGAAGTATTCTATCCCCCGGTAAGCCCCAATCCCATAAGAGTTACAAGCCCTTTTGGCGAGCGCTATGATCCTTTTACCGGTGAATGGAGAATGCACCACGGAATAGACTTTGCAGGCCCCAGGAATACGCCTATTTATGCCTCCGAAGAAGGAGAGGTTGTTTTCGCCGATTGGTCCGGATCAGAGAACACGGGGTACGGCAAGCTTATTGCCATATATCACAGCGCGGAAGACATTGAAGATTTAAACCACGATGTTGTTACTTATTATGCACACTTAAATCAAGGATCTTTGGAGGTGGAAAAAGGAGATAGTGTGGAAAGAGGCGATTATATTGCCGGAATGGGAACTACGGGAAGAAGTACGGGTTATCACCTCCATTATGAAACTAGAGTGGACGTGGAATATCCTTTTGAGATGCACACGGGGAGACAAGTAGACCCTGCTCCCTATATCGATCTTTCCAAGTGGGAAGGGGCAAGAAGAGAAGATAAAGGATTTGCCTCCGTTTTGCAAAATGTTTTGGATAGGCTTTGTGTGGGAGATGTGTCGGCAATGACAGACATAGAGAGAATAGAAGAGTATATGGAGGAGAACGATATTTCTCGGGACGAGATGACAGCGGAGATGCTTGAAGAAATAGCGAAAGAGCTCGGAATTGACTTGGGGGATCCGGAGGAGCCTCTGGACATGAGAGAGGTGGATGTAAGAACTCCCAGCGACTATCTTGTATGCGGAATGGAGATACCTGTGGGAGAGACTTTTGAACTCACTTGGGAACATTTGGTAGAAATACTTGATGCCATAGATAGCTATATTGCCGAAGGAGAGAGGCTTCTTGAACAGCAAAGAAGAATGAATGCTCTTGCTTCCGGTTGTTCTTGTCCTTGTGCGGGATCGGGTGAAGAGTGCCCGGGAGTGTGTCAGCTTACTTGCTCTGTGAGTGCAATAAGAAGCGCTCACGAGGATGTTGCGCGTACCAGAGAGGTTATGCGCAATATCGCGGCGTATATTGAACTGCTCACCGTCGGTCACTTTAATACTCCCACGGAAGATCTCTGCGACCCCTTAAACGAAGATATAAGAACCGATGAAGAGGACAGCACTTGTCGGGCGGGAGGAGAAGTGCTTGTTACCAACCATGAGCTTATTACAAGAAAACTAAATTACTCAAGATTTGAGTTTGACGAGTGCATAACTCGACCCGAGGACTTGGAAACGGTTTTAGAGGGAGGAAGAACGGGAAGAATGCCTCTTTTCGGACCTCTTGTAGAAGAAGAAGATCTTCCTCGGTATACGAAAACGGAAGAAGGGGGCGCGTTGGTAAATACAAGCAAGTTTAACTGGTTCTGTTGCTCCGATTCACGCCTTGAAGATAACTAAACTATGGATTTTTCAAGAAAAGCAATCATACTTCTCTTGCTTTTTTTTGTTTTTTTTGGCGGTTTTGTAAGCGCTCGGGAGGGATTGGAAGTAGAGTATCCCGAAATAGAGGGTTTTAGGCCGGTGTATGAGGAAAGGGAAACAGCTCTTACCGAGTACTTACTGTACATCACACAGTTTCTTATAGCACTTGCTATTGTCGTTACGGTCTTCTCACTTGTGAGAGCCGGTGTTTTGTGGATGACATCAAGAGGAGACCCTTTAAAGGTAAGAGAGAGCAAGGAACAGCTTTCTTCCGCTTTAATGGGGCTTCTTATTGTGCTTTTCTCTTTTGCCTTCCTCTCCGCCATAGATCCGGAGTTGGTGGAACTAAGGGAGCTTGAAGTAATCGAGACAGAAGAAGATCATCCGGCAGGGGTGTATCTTTCTCTTGAAGGAGACTTTCCCGAGGAGGTGGAAGAAGAAGGAGAAGCGGAGGGGGTATACAGAATAAGCTCTTCTGTTCGGCACCTTGAAGAGCTAAGTGGAAGAATAGAAGCTATCCGCATCGCAAACCAAACAGGGCAAAAAGGAGAGCTTATCGGTTATTATTACGGAGTTATTTTGCACGAAGAACCCGCTTTTAGAGGGAGGTGTGAGTTCTTTGTAAACGAAGGCACCGAGCCCGAGGATTTTACGGCGACAGGTGATTTTGCTTCCGTCACGGTGGTAAGAATAGACGAAAGCCCTCCGGAAGAAGGAGGGGTTACGGCATACGAGAAACCCGATTTTAGAGAGGATCATCCTTATCAAAGATTGGGGCGGTTTACGGAAAACTTCAGGCCTCTTGATATAGACGAGGTATGGTCCTTAGATATAGAAGGGAGTTACGGAGTAGTGCTCTCCTCCGGTTCCTCGTGGGAGGAGATGGGTGATGGATGCGGGGTTTTGCTTGACGGGAAACCGGTATCGGACCTTAAAGGGTATCACATGAACAGATGTAACCCGCGAAGAGCGACGCCTTTCTTTGCCGCTTACGAATCTTGTGCTACTCATTATGCCGTATTCCCTCTCTTTTAGTAGCTTCTATTTTTTCTTATCAAAACTTTTCTCTCTTCTCCCTCTCCTATGCTTTGAGTGGTGACATCCTCTCTTTCCGATAGGGTTTTATGAATTATTCTTCTCTCAAAAGAGGACATGGGAGGGAACTTTTTTTCTATTCCGGTGTGAGCAACTTCTTCCGCTGTTTCTTTGGCAAGGTCTCTTAGGTAGTCGGCTTTCCTTTTTTTGTAGTCGTTGATGTCCAGGTTGATAAAAAGGGGACCCTCCGATTTTTTTCTTATGATTATTTTGAGAAGTCTCTCTATTTCAGCGAGAGTCCGTCCTTTTTCTCCTATAAGAACCTGCGCATCCCTCATTCTGGCTTTGACATGCAAGGCGTTTTCTTCTTCCAAAAAGATATCAACCCTTATATCCGGATCTATCAAAAAGAAGAATGTTTTAACTGTTTTCTTTATCTCCTCCATTTTGGTTACCGTTCTCTTTTTTAATAATATACTGCTGGAATATGGAAAAAGCAACGGTGATGAGCCAGTAAAGACCTACAACGGAAGGAAGGCTTAAAAGAATTATAAAAGTAAATCCGGGAAGAAAGTAGATCATCTGGGATTGGATTGCTTTGGCGGTATCTTGTCCTTCTCCTTCCTTCTTTTTGGAGGATACCGTTTTCATCTGCAAATACTGACCTCCCGCAGCCAAAATGGCAAAGATAATGTTAGGAGAAGAAAGGTCTACCACCCCTAAGAACTCATAGTTTACCGTGTCCGGAGAGGAAATGAAGTTATAAAGATGCTTCATTTCTTCTTTCTCCAGGCCTCTCCGGAATATTTGGAAAAGAGAAATAAGAATAGGGAGTTGAATAAAAAGAGGAAGTATTCCGGAAAAAGGGTTAACTCCTCTCTTTTTGTAGAGAGCCATTATCTCCCGAGATTGCTTTTCTTTGTTATCTTTGTACTTTTCCTGTAGTTTTTTTACTTCCGGTTGGATGCTTTCTGCTTCCTTTTGGGATCTCGCGGCCTTAAGACCGAGAGGGTAGAGTATTAGTTTTATAAGTACGGTAAGAAGGATGACCGCTACTCCCAGGTCGGCGAAAGGGACAAGGTTGTAAAAAAAGATAAGGAGGTTAAAGAGAGGCTGGTAGATTAACGCGTAGAAGATGTCTGCCATAATGGATTTTGCTGATTATATTATCTTTTCTTTTGCAAGAACCTTTTTTATTTCCGCCCTTGTTTCTGTGAAATCTATCTCCCTCTCGTTTTTGATAACAAAGACGGCATCGACATTTCTTTTCATTAAAGACAAAAGAGACCTTGTCGCCTCTCTGAAAACTCTTTTTGTCCTGTTTCTTTTTGTCGCCTTTTTTTCAAACTTTGCGGGTACCACGAAAGCAAAACGGGGAAAAGCTAGATTGTTTTCTTTTATTTTGGTAAGAAAAAAACTCCCTCTGATCACCCTTCCTCTCTTGAAGACATCTTCAAAGTCTTTTCTTTTTTTAATTCTGTTCTTGAGAGGGAGCATAAAAGAAGACTAAGCAGAAAGTTTTTTCCTACCTTTTCTCATTCTTCTTTTTAAAACCTCTTTTCCTCCTTTTGTTCTCTTTCTTACAAGAAAACCATGAGTTTTTTTCCTTTTTCTATTTTTAAGATTTCCTGAATAAGACATAATTCTCTACTACTTAGCGCGCATATTCTACTTTATATAGGAGTAAAAGTCAATTTTTGTTCAGTTCTTATTCCCAGTATTTTTTCCAAAAGACGGATGCCGAATTTGTGGGGTCATCTTCGGAAGAAGAGGAAAACCACAGCTCTAGCTCGCCGATACCTGCTCCTTTCTCTCCCAGAAAGTAGACTGATACATACTCCCCGTACTCCCTGTCAAAACCCACGAACTCCGGCTCTCCCAAAACATCCTCGATCTCACTGAAGGTCATTCCTATTTCCGTTCCCAGAATCTCTGCTCCGCTGTTTAAATACAAGTTGTTGACCACACCCTCCTCGCCTGCCAGCACAAAGCTAACGGGAAGCCCGTCATAGTGAAACTCCGTTCCGCCTAAGTAATGGGCGTTTACGCTGTCAGGTTCTCCGTGCTCTTCTATAACCTCTCTTGTTGTTTTTCCGAGGTTATCCAGCACGGGGTCCTCGTAAAAACTCTTGTCTTTCATTCCTTCTATTTCCGCCACTCTTTCATCCGGGAGAGTTGCGGACAGATCTCCAGAGGGATCGCGGTCTTTTGTTAAAAGATAAGCGAAACCACTGAGAGCGATAACAAAAAAGAGGGTAGCGATAAATTTTTGCTTATCAGACATAGTGTTTTAGTTATAGTGATTAATTGTGTAATTATAATAAAAATAGAAAAGAAAGAAAATGTGCCTCGGGAGGGATTCGAACCCCCAACCTGCGGTTCCGAAGACCGACGCTCTATCCAGTTGAGCTACCGAGGCTAATGGGAGAATTTCTAATTTCTATTTCTTAATTTTTAATTTGGATTAATTGTAGGATACATTTGGGTTCGTTGCAATAAAGAGGAATAGTTCATATAATAAAAGAATGAGAAAAGCGGTAATTATTATCGGACTGGCTGTTTTGTTTTTTGCCTCTCCTCTTTTTGTGTCTTCTCAGACAGAAGTTGTTTATCCCGGCATTCCGGGAATCGGCATACCAACCCCGCAAGAGGTTATAGAAGAAAGAGGAATGGAAGAGGAGGTTTTTCCTCTTTTTATGGCCTATATCTTTAATCTTTTAGTTGTAGCGGCTCTTCTTACAACGGTGGGAGTAGTAATTTACGGAGGGGTTTTGTATGCTTTCTCACACGGCGATGCGGAAAAAAGAAAAGAAGCGAAAAGATGGATAGTTAGTGCTTTCCAAGGGGCCTTTATCGTACTTTTTTCTCATACGTTTCTTTACGCCCTCGATTCGGGATTTGTCGTCTTTAGAGCAAGAGACCTGGAAGAAGCACGGAGAATAGAAAAAGCGGATCTTGAGTGGACTATAAAAAACGTTTATTTTCAGACTCCTTTAGGGCTTTTGGCGGAAGATGCCGGGGTTAACGAAAACGCAAGAGACAAGATTTACGATGTTCTTGATGCTACCGATGAAGCGGAAAGACAGGCTGATGCCGTGGTGGAGGGAGGGTTTCAGCTTTTAGATATTATAGAAATTGCGATAGATAAATGTGAGGTGGGAAGGGCGTGTGACTGCAAAGAGGAGGTTGTTTACCCTTACCCTCCTATTCCCTATGCCCCCCACTTTCCCCATCCGAGACCGGAGGGAGGTCTTATCTCTCCTGTGGACATGGAGCGAAGGTTTTCTATGGAAAGACCATCAGGATTGCAAATATCGATTATCGAGAGAAGCCTAAAAGAGGCGGAAAGAGAAATGGAAAGAATAGAAGATAATAAGCTGAGGGATGAACTTGAAGAGATGTTTGGAAGGCTTCGTACTTTAGCAGAAAGAGATCCGAGTACGGAAGATTTAAGAGAAAAAAGAAGAAAGATAGAAAGCCTTTTCTCGAAAAGAGAAAGTGAAATAGAAAGTCTCGGTACAAGAAAAAGGGAGGCCTTGAAAAAAGTAGTGAATACGCTTCCTTGGGCTGATACGGGATACGGAGATACCACTTATTATGCACAGTTCGATCCTGAGTGGGGAGATATGCTCTATGGGACGATGACTTTCACAGACTCTGCTTGCTACGGTGCTTCCGTGGCCATGGTTGTGGATACTTTGCTTGAAGGAAGAACAGTGGATCCGGTAGATATTCGTAATATTTCACGTCCCTATATTCAAAACGGAAGTGTGCACGGCATCGTTCCCAACGCGGCAAGACACTACGGGCTATCTTACCAAGTACTGGAAACCATAGAGCAGGTCTTGGCTGCTCTTGACAGAGGTAGAATGGTCATCGTTACCGGAGGGGGGATGCCACATAATATGAGTCGCAGGGGAGGCCATGCGTACGTGCTTACGGGAATAGATAGAGAAAAAGGTATTGTTTACAGAAGCGACCCGGGTCATGCTTATATCCAAAAGTTACCGATTCACGAATTCAAGAGAAGCAATTTTGACTTTGCCCACACTATTTACACAGGAGGAAGAGGAGAAGGCATAAAAAACTTTTTTGCTTCTCTTGTCGACTCCGTGAAAAAGAGCGGAGCATGGGAGAGCTTAAGAGGGAGTATCGGAATAAATGAAGCGAGAGCGAGTTGTTGTCCGCCCTGTATTGACATCTCTCCAACTATACGGATGAAGATAGCGGAGATAAACTTTTTCCTGTCTATGTTTAGAAGTAGTCTCTTACAGATGATCGATACAAAGTATCCCTTGGAACAGGACATGTACCACCTCTACAAAACGTTAATGGTAAAGAGTTTGGGAAGTGAAAGTGTTATTCCCTACACCACGCTCCTTTTGGATAGAAGGCATTACGAAAAAGAAGAGATCTATTTTGAAACTTATGAGGAAACGCAGGAGGTGGGCTCCCATTATCTTAACCTCTGGTACTTTTGGAACTGGAGGCAGTGGCTGGAGAATATAACCTACAAGGTAAGGGCGGGAGGAGAGATAAGAGAAGAGAATGACCCGGCTACCTTTTACTTGGAAAGCCCGAGAAATGACGATACGGTAAAAAAAGCAAAAGAACTGGCAAGAAGGGAGAACTGGCAACGGGAAAGCACCATTCCTCAGTATGTCTGGTGGTATCTTGATCGCGTTGGCGGAAGGTCTCCGGTGGTTTGCGCGGAGTGTCGCTACAAAGAAGAGATTCCTCCTTTTCTCTGGTGGTATATTATAGAAAGACCCAGAGGAATAGGGCCTGATGAAGGAAGATATCCTCCGTGCCCGTGCCCCGAAAATCCTCCTTGTCCGACAGAAAGAACGAGAGTAACAGTAGAAAGAGATGATCCGCTTTACGTAGCGAGAGAAGAAATAAAAGGGATGATCGATAATCTTTCCGGGGAAGAAGGAGTAAAAGAAGTGCTTGCCGCAACGGATTCTCTCTCCGGAGATCTGGGGCTCGATGAGCTTGAGGAGTTAATGGGAGAGGAGGATGCTTCCGAACTTCTTGAAGAAGGAGCTCCCGCGGATTACTTGGTCTGCGGCATGGAAATTCCCGTCGGGGAAACGGTAGAGCTTATAAGAGAGCATCTAAGAAAGATTCTGTATGCCATAGACGACTATCTCGTGGAAGGAGTTTGCTTTAAGGAGCGCCAAGAAATAATGAACAGGCTGGCGCAGAGGTGTTCTTGTGAGTGTTCGACGTGTACCGCATGCGACGACCCCGATCAAGACTGTGGGAGTTGTTATTTTACTTGTGATATAGAGGAGATAGAGGATGCTCATAGAGATGTTCTTGAGTCAAGGGAAAGACTCGAGGAGATAAGAAACCGCATCGCTCATCTGACATCCGGTTATTTCGAGCGTCCTACGGAAAACATCTGTGATGATCTTAATCGCGATATAAGAGGAGAAGGAGAGAGTTGCAGGAATATCACCATGCACGAACTTGTTGCCCGAAAACTTCACTACTCGAGAGCCGAGCTTGATGCTTGCGGAACTCGTCCGGAGCACCTTGAGGATGTAGTAGAAGGAGAAAGAACGGGAAAGATGCCACTCTTTGGACCCATAGTCGAGAAAGAAGACCTTCCTCGGGAGACCAAAACAACCAAAGACGGAACACAGGTCAATACAAGCGATTTTAACTGGTTCTGTTGTTCTCGAGGAAGAGAAGAAGGAAATTAATAGTAATTATGAAAGATTTTTTCTTCACGAGAACCGCTCTTGCAAGGAGCATTGAGACCGATTATCCTCGGATAGGGGTTGTTACGGGAGAGGGTGTGGTGAGAGAAGGTTTTCCCGAGTACATAGTTTATGTAGTTTATTTCCTTGTCGTTCTTGCAATAATAGTCACTATTCTTTCTCTTGTCAGGGGCGGGCTTTTGTGGATGATCTCCGAAGGCGATCCGCTAAAAGTAAAAAGCGCCAAGGAGCAGCTTTCATCCGCCCTTATGGGTCTTTTTTTAGTGCTCTCTTCTTTTCTTCTTTTGTCTGCTCTCGACCCTGTACTCGTAACAATCGAAGATGTTGCCGTGGAAGAAACACGTGAAGACTTTCCGACAGGAGTTCATTTCTCACGCAACAAGCAGTTTTCTATGGAGGATGAGGTATATAGAGTGAATACGCCTATAAGAGACCTTGAAGAACTCAGGGGCGAGTTTCAAAGTTTTCGGATAGCAAACGAAATCAATGAAGAAGGTGAGCTTTTCGGTTATTACTACGGGGTTATCTTACACGAAGAGCCTTTTTTCAGAGGAAGGTGTGAGTTTTTTATAAACAGCAGTCCCGAACCCGAGGACTTTAGGGTTCCCGGAGACTTTTCTTCAGTGACGGTGGTACAAATAAGAAAGGATTATCAACCGCAAGAAGAAAATTATGTTAAAGTATACGAGCTTCCCGATTTCAGAGAAGATCATTCCTACGAGTATCTTGATACGGAAAAAAGAGAGTTTAGTTCTCTTTCTGTAAGCGAAGTGTGGTCTATGGAAATAAAAGGAAATTATGGAGTAATCCTTTCCTCCGGCGACGGTTGGGAGAGTGCGGATGAGGGTTGTGGAGTGTTTCTGAGCGGAAACCCCGTTTCCGATCTTAAAGGACATCATATGAACAAGTGCAATGCTGTAGAAGACCCCCCTTTATTTGGTTCTTACAACTCTTGTGCGACGCACTATATTGCCTTTCCCATATTTTAATCGTTGAAGATACGGTTTTATTAAGCTAGAATAAAGCGATGCAATTACCAAAAGAAGTTAAAGATATAATAAGCACACTGGAGGGTGGCGGATTTGAAGGCTATCTGGTGGGGGGTTGTGTTAGAGATCTTTTTCGGGGAGTAAAGCCGGAAGATTTTGATGTTGCTACCAATGCCAAGCCGAAAGAGATTACCAAGATCTTTAAAAAAAGCTACTCGGATAACAACTTCGGGACGGTTACCGTGCTTACCGAGAAAAAAGAAAAAAATCTCCGAGAGATACAGATAACCCCCTATAGGGTAGAGAGTAACTATAAAGACAAGAGACACCCGGAAGAAGTGAAGTTTGTGGAAGACATAAAGGAAGACCTGAAAAGGAGGGATTTTACCATGAATGCGATAGCCTTTCATCCCGAAAAGGGAGTAATCGACCCTTTTAAAGGGAAAAAGGATCTGGAAGAAAAGACGATAAGAGCGGTAGGGAGCGCAAAAGAGAGGTTTTCCGAAGACGCACTCCGCATGATGAGGGCTGTCCGATTTTCTGCTACTCTCGGGTTTAAAATAGAAGAAGAAACGAGAAAAGAAATAAAAAAGAATGCTCACCTACTTTCCAAGATATCCGCAGAGCGCATAAGGGACGAGTTTGTAAAGATAGTAAACTCAAAAAGAGCAAAGGAGGGCGTAGAAGAGTTAAGAAAACTAGGGCTTCTTAAAGAGTTTCTCCCCGAACTTTTGGAAGGGTACGGGGTGGCTCAAAACAAGCACCATATTTACGACTGTTACGAGCATGCCGTAAACGCACTTGAGTATGCCGCCAAAAAGAACTTCGGTGTGCATGTGCGATTGGCAGCGCTTTTGCACGACGTAGCAAAACCGAGGGTAAAGAAGGGAAAGGGGGAGGAAGCTATTTTTCATAATCACGAGGTGGTGGGTGCGAAGATGACGAGAGGAATTCTGAAAAGACTTAAGTTCAAGAAAGATGATGTTGAGAAAGTAACACTTCTTGTAAGATACCACCTCTTCTACTATAACGTGGGAGAGGTTTCGGAGAGCTCTGTCAGAAAACTTTTGCGAAGGGTGGGTAAAGAGAATATAGAGGAACTTCTGCAGGTAAGAATGGCCGATAGAATAGGTTCAGGGGTTCCCAAGGCGGAGCCTTACAGGTTGAGGCACATGAGATATTTGATAGAAAGAGTTTCCGAAGACCCTATCAGCACACATATGCTAAAAGCGGGTGGAGGGGATGTTATGGAGATTATGGATATAGCGCCGGGACCTCTTATCGGAGATGTGCTTAACATTCTTCTCGCGAGGGTTATAAATAACCCCCAACTTAACGAGAAAGAAAAGCTAAGAGAAGAGATAGAAAAAATAAAAGACTGGGGAGAGGAAAAGATAAAGGAAGAATCGAAGAAGGCGAAAAAGGAAGTGGAGAGGCTGGAAACAAAAAGGGATGAAATGAATAAAAAGAGGTACTGGGTAACATAGGAATTTTTAATTTCTAATTTCTAATTTTTATTTTCTAATTTCTAATTTTTAAGCGGGCCGTGGTGTAATGGCAGCATGCATCCTTCGGGTGGATGTAGTCTCGGTTCAAATCCGGGCGGCCCGAAATAAAAAGGTTCAACCCCCCATGTACACCCCCGGGGGTGTACATGGGAAACACATTTTTACTTTGCTTAAGGCGGGCATTATCACGTTGGGCTAACAAGAACCAAGAGAAATAAAGT
>Ga0207421_10000109_pt1 | contig 90557 bp, 79 predicted proteins | sample SodLakKL_010_SED_4_FD_187542 | JGI IMG/M metagenome (GOLD analysis project Ga0207421, IMG submission 187542) | Alkaline sediment microbial communities from Lake Tanatar, Kulunda Steppe, Russia - 8KL_010_SED (SPAdes) (version 2) | ecosystem: Environmental > Aquatic > Non-marine Saline and... | reverse complement strand
ACAAAAACAAAATAATGGCCTTATAAAAAACTCTGTTCATTATGAAGAAACCCCCCGGGAAAATTCTCCGGGAGGTTTCTTTACTTTTTTCTTTTTTGGGTTCCTTTTTCCCAGAATTCCAAAAGGATTTTAAAACACAAGCAAGGGGATTCCGTAATATTCAGCATATCCAAATGTAATTGTCAATCCTCTCCTATTTCTCCATAACTTTCACGTGTATTCCGTAATATTCAGCAAAGTCGACTATAAGTGGTTCTTCTTGAGGGAATTCAAATTGGTATTCAAAACGATGGAGTATAGGATTTCCCCTAGGTTGACGATCATAACCTTGAACATAAACATTTGTTCCATAGGGCCAGAATAACTTTTCAGGACAAATCATAATTGTTAAAGTAACTGGACCCTCATTACCGGATCCTCCAAAAACCACCACTCCAACCTGTTCACCCTGTTGGTTAAGGAGTAAAGACGCAGGATTACCATGAAATACTACCAAAAAATCCTCATCATATTTTATAAAAGTTGCCCAGTTGATGCCTTCACCAATGCCACTACCCGGAATATAGCTTTTTTCTCCATCTGCGTTAGCGGCCCAGAGGTCTATACATTCGGGCTCAACTTCACCACCTAACCCAACTGGATTTGCTCCAAAAGCCAATAATCCAACAACCAACAAAATCAATCCAATACGCCAATACCTCGAATAAATCATTATTATTTTCACTCCCCTTAATTTTTTTTTGTTCGGGGAATGATCGAGTTTGGCCAAAACTATATTAGGTACAAAACCCCATCTTAACCGCAAATCGTTTAAACAAAAACTAAGTACTTCTCAATCATTCCCTTTTTGAGAGTTTTTTTAGTTTTTGCTAAAGTTAAGATTGTTTTTCTTTTATGAAACTGGCATTTTATAAATGCAATCTTTCAGCCTCCTTTCTTTTAAAATTTTTGCCGGTTAATTGGGGACTTTCAATCAGGAAAAACAACTTTGATTATCCCTCCATTATTTCCACAAAAAATTGTTAATTCTAAAAAGCCGACGAAAAAAACCGGCCCCTGGCCGGTTACGCTACTGGCTCCTCCCCGTTCAAGCGTCCAAATAAAACCGGGGGATCATCGCTGCCCTTTTTTGTTTTGTCTGTCTGTCCTTTAAAAACCTATTTATCAATCGAAACCTTCTTTTCCATCTTCCTCCAATGGGAAATTTTTTCAATTTATTTCTTAAATTATACCAAAAGTCCCCTTTTTATTCAGTTATTTTAAGGTTGTAATAAGGTTGTTTAAAGGTTATAAAGGAAAACCCGGGAAAATCTTTCTTGCCGGGGAAATAAAGCGCTAAGATAAATAAATTTGCTGGAGAAAAAATTTTTGGTTTTAAAATTAAAGAAATTGGTTTTTCCGAAAATAGCTATTTATTCGTTATAACCCATAGAAAAAAATTCTTACCCAAATTTATTAAGGATTCAGGGATGCGAAAGTTGAGTTAAAAATTTAAAAAACTAATTATACCCTAATGACGGGTATCACCAGCAGAAGGTTAAAAAACTCTAACCCTGTTATTAATGTTACTGTTATATCCTGTTTTAGGGCTTTAACTGTGGAATGTGTAAAGTTTAGGCAGTTCTTTCTACAAATCCCTTCCCATTAAATCGTAAAATATAACGGAATTCTTCAATCAGGAATTAAACAAATGCAAAATTACAATGATTGCAGCTAAAGTCCAGACATAATAGGAAAAAAATCGGAATTGGGCTCGATACAAAAGGGTAATAACAATATGCAGGGCAATTATACCCACCACGGCTGCGGTGAGAAAGCCAACCACAAGAGCAGTCCAATCCAAACCAGCCAGGCCGGTTGAAAAATGAATTTCCAGCCCATGGATAAAAGCGGCCCCTAAAATTGTGGGGATGGCAATGAAAAAGCTGAATTCTGCCGCCCAACGCCTTTTCAGGCCACCCAGGAGGGCTACAACTATGGTAATTCCACTGCGGCTGATGCCTGGAAGTAAGGCCAGGGCCTGGGCCAGGCCAATTATGAAGGCCAACCACAGTCCCAGGTCACGTAGACCCCGGGGCCGGGGAGGTAAAATATCTGTAGCCCAGAGTAAGATCCCGGTTATGGTTAAGGTCGGGGCAATTAGAAGGGGGTGGGCAAAAGCCTTCTCCAACAGGGATTTTAGAGGCAGACCTACGATCCCGGTAATAGCAACAGCAAAAAGACCGAGGCCCATCAGTTTTAGATGCAGGGTTTCTTTAAGGGGAACCTCTCCCCTTTTCCACTTTCCAAAGTCGAGCCTGGTCTTGTGAACAAGTTTTACCAGGCTCTTGCGAAAAACAAAAATTATGGAAACTACAGTTCCTACATGCACTACCAGGTCAAAAGCAATCATTTCCGGGGAATCGGGAAATGGGAAGACCGCTCCTCGCTCTAAAAGCCAGTGTTGCACTAAAACCAGGTGACTGGTAGAGCTCACCGGGAAAAACATAAAAATTCCCTGGATAATACCCAGGATTAAAGCTTCCCAGACGGTCATAGTCTCTCCTCCAAATGCTTGATAAAAATAAATCGGCCCGCCAGGCGGGCCGATTTTGCATAACTCCTGCTATTTAGCCCAACAGAGTTTCAAAGTCATCTTCGTGCTCAACTTCCTCCTGCAAGATATGCCGAATCACATGGAAAGTAATGGGATCTTTGATATCACTTTTCAGTTTTTCCAGAATCTCTACATATACTTTAATGGCACACTGCTCGGCTTCTATTCCGGCCCTTAAAAACCCTTCTAAGTCCTTGGGATCTTCAGGTAGTTTTACCGTCTTACAGTTGGCCCGGGCTTTGATATCATCAAATTCCTTGATTACTTCCCCTCCCAACTGACCTATTCTTTCAGCCAGCTCCTCGGCATGATGCAGTTCTTCATCGGCAATTTTGCTGAACTTCTCGGCGACAATCTCTCGATTCAAACCTTCCGCTATTTCTGCGGCAGTTTTGTAATAAAAGAATGCCAGCCATTCATCAGCATAAGCCCTGTTCAGATCTTCAATCAATTCGTCCACTTTCGGTCCCGCCATCTTTCTTGCCATTTCACCCATCAATAATCAACCTCCTTAAGGAATTTGATTTGGGTTAAAACCCTACTTCCAGTTCATTTTCCCAGAGGCCATGAATGTTACAATAACTCAATGCCATTAACTTACCAGGCTTTTCCAGGGTTATAGGGGTAACAACCGAAGGTTCCGATTTAGCCGGTCCCTCATTGGGTCCCTTAACTGCTTCCCCGTGAGCTTCGAAATTAAAAGTTCCCAGGTGATAGGTAAACTTATCATTCTCCGGCTGGAAGAATAACTTTATCCAGCGGATATGATGCTCGGTAGTATTGGGATGAGGAATTTCCTCCCCCACCATTAACTGCACTTCAAAGGTCTTTCCTTCTTCTGGCTTACCTTTAATCTCAATTACCGGTACATGCTTTTCTTTTTTCCAATCAGCACTCTGTATATGGTTGCCTAATTTTCCCATTTTTTACTCCTCCTTTCCTTGACTATTTATTAATTCTATGAAAACGCCGGTTTTCCTCCCTAACAATAACAATTATTTGTTAACAGTTCCTCTTTTCAGAAGAAATGGGAGTATAATGGTTATTAAAGGAAGCAACCAGTTCATAACCGCAAAAGGAAAGTAAGCAATCACATCCACCCCCAGAACACTAACCACCAGTAAAGCATTAATATTCCAGGGAATCAGAGGGGAAAAAACCAGTCCGGTATCGGCCAGAGTTCTCCCCAGAAGAGCCAGTTCTTTCCTGTCCCGATAAAGTGGATAAAAGGTCCGGCCCGGCAGCAGAACTGCCAGCAGTTGATTACAACCCACCATAGCAACCAGGATGCCCGACAGGGAGGTATAAAATACAAGCCCGGCCAGTTCCCGCACCTTCTGCATCATGCTCTTTAAGATGAGGGAAAAAACCCCCAGTCCCTCCAAAACCCCGGCCAGGCAGGAGGCCAGCATAATCAGGGCCAGAAGATCAAGAAGATCAATTATTCCTCCCCGGGAAAATAACTGATCGAGATGGGGCTGTCCCGTTTCCAGGAGCAAACCATCATACATGCTGCCTAAAAGCCCGATAAACTCCCCCGGATTTAAAACCATCCCGGTTCCCAGGCTTACAAAAAGTCCGGCAGCCAGGTTGGGCAGGGTAGGAAGTCGGAAAAAGGCTGCTCCAATTATAAATAGGGGCGGAAGGAGAGCCAGGGGTGATACTGGGAAATTTTCTGCGACAAAATTCAAAAGCTCTTTTCCTGCAGGCCCCGGATAAGCAGTTCCTCCTGCCAGGCCGCGGCCCAGCCAGAAGAAAAAAAGGATGCTGAAACCAAGGGCAGGAATGGTTGTTCCCACCATTCTCCCCAGAAGATCCCGAATGGAAATTCCCGCAGTGTGAGCTGTAAAAATGGCAATGGATGAAACCGGTGAAAACCGGTCCCCAAAATATGATCCGGAAACAATAGCTCCAGCTACCGCCGGCGGAGGTAGCCCCAGGCTGCTGCCTATACTGAAAAGGGCCAGACCCATGGTACTTATGGTCCCGAAACCGGTACCCATGGCCAGGGATACTAAAGAGCAGAGGAGAAAAGAAATCAAATAAAAAAAACGAGGGCTGATTAAATCAAGACCATAATAAACCATGGAAGGAATGGTCCCCATGAACATCCAGACCCCGATTAAAGCCCCGATAAGCATAAGGATTAAAACAATGGGACCAGATTTCTGAAGCCCCTTTAAAATCATTTCTTCAACTTCAAACCAGCTTTTTCCCCAGAGCACAGCCAGAAAAGCAGTTATAATCAGTTGAAAAAGTATGGGTAAATGCAGGGGGAGCCCCAGCAGGCCAAAACCCAGGAAAACCAGAATTGCCATAAGAATAAGAATCAAAAATGCATGTTTCAGCCTGATTACAGGCATAAAAGCCACCTCTTAGAAACTACCAGATAGAATGAGTTCAATCATGAGGATCATATTTATCGGTGGTTTTAATGGCTATCCCGATAAAATAAAACAGGCCTCCAAAAATTATCAGCAGACCAAAAATCAGCATTAACAGAGCATCCAAACTCATAGGCCCTGCCTCCTTTACTGGGGAGGTTGGAGAAAACCGGGGCGCGAAGCTTTTTTCCGCGCAAAAATCAGGGCAACGGGAATAAGAAGCAGTACCACCATCCAGCCCCCCAGCAGCAGGCTGATGGCAGGATAATCCCGGTACGGAACCATTAACCTCTCGCTCAAAGTGAGAATTATAGAAATCCCGAGAATTAGTGGGGTCACATATTTGATCATAATATCCCACCATTTCCCCAACTTCACATCGGAAACGGGATTAACATAGTTCCGCATTTTTTCCGCTCTATAAACCCAGCCAATCAATAAGCATTCCAGCAAACCCACTGCGGCCAGCCCAAAATTATTGACAAAATGATCAACTATATCCAACCACCACAGACCCGCCCCGGTGGAAAAAATCAGGCCCACCAGAAAGCCAAAAGTACAGACCAGGGTAACCCAGATTGGCCGGCTGAGTTTAAATTTGTCATCCAGGCCGGTTATTACTGATTCTGCCAGGGAAAAGGCAGAATCAATTCCCAGGGTTAAAAGGGTAAAGAAGAAAATAAAGCCAAAAAATGCTGCCCCAAAAGGCAAAAGGGATATGGCTTCCGGATAGGCAATAAAAGCCAATCCGATTCCCTCCTCCACTACCTGACCAACATCTACGTTCTGTGCTCCGGCCATATAACCCAGGGTACCAAAAACCACGAAGCCCGCCAGAAAGCTTATTCCAGCATCGGCCAGGGCCGTAATTATTGCATTATTATTTATATCACTTTTGCGGGGCAGATAAGAAGCATAGGCAATCATTACCCCAAATCCCACACTCAGGGTGAAAAAAACCTGAGAATACGCGGCCACCCACACATTATAATCAAGGAGGGCCCGAAAATCTGGTTGCAGATAATATGTAAGTCCTTCCATAGATCCGGGAAGTGTCACAGCCCGAACTCCCAGAATCAATAAAAGAATTATGGGCAGGGGAACTGTAATCAGAACCACCTTGCCTAAAAATTTAACCCCCCGGCGTAAAATCAACCAGATTAAAAACCAGGTCAAAAGAAGGCCGATCAGCACCGGAACACTGATGGGTCCCAGTTGCAGGGGGCCGTCAGTACTGTTCAAGACATCTCGGTAAAAAAACTCCAGCACCCTTCCCTCCCAGGCCACTGAAAGAGAAGCATAAATATAATTCCAGGTCCAGGCCATAATAACCGCATAATAGGACATAATTACAAAACCGATGAAGACAGCCCACCAGCCCAGACCTTCCCAGGACTTTTTGATTCGCCCGAGAGCCCCGGGGGCTCCGGCCTGCATTTTCTGTCCCAGTCCATATTCAAGGATCAAGAGGGGGATACCAGCAGTAAAAAGAGCGATGAAAAAGGGAATTAAAAAGGCTCCCCCGCCATTCTGATAGGCAATGTAGGGAAAACGCCAGGCATTTCCCAGCCCGGCTGCAGAACCTATAGCAGCAAAAACAAAAGCCGGTCGATTAATCCAGCGCTCCCTCTTTATAGGCATGATCAGCACATCCTTTCCAGAAACCGGGTACCCTCTCTGTCCTTATATTTCTGCACCTCTCATTTTTTACCTTCTTGAGCCCTGACAAAGTTGCTCGATAACATCTCTCACGATGCGAAAATCATCCCCGGTGCCCTTGAACCCGACAAAATTTTCATCACCCCAAAAATTTTCAACCCTACTATCTCCAATACCCTTTTTCATTATAGCCAGAAGATCAATTTCCTCTTCCAGTTGGGGACTCTGAACCAGTCGGATACTAATATCCTCACCGGACTGGGAGAGGACCATAGCCAGATCTGCCCCCAGTTCAATCAACATCATGGCCACATAATAAACATAATCAGGCTGGGTTCTGGTTAGAACCAGGAGTTTTCCCCTCAACCAGAACAGCTCCGCTTCAATAGCTGCCCGCAGCTTGATTTCCCTGGATAATTTTCTGCTGACTCGCAATACCTCCAGGGCCTGTTTAAAATTAATTCCACCCTGCTCCAGAATTTCTCCCAGAATAATTATGGTGGAGTTGGCTGCTTTTTCCAGGTAGATGGTATCCCCCAGAATCCCCGCAGCAAGTGACAGGGCCATTTTTTGATCCAGAGGATATTTCAGTTCGCGAAGCAACTCAAAAACCATTTGACAGGTAGAATCAACTCTTTTATGATAATAAGCCCGGGCCTTTTCCAGCAATTTGTTGCCGGAATGATGATCAATAACTGCATACTGATCCAGTTTAATTCCTGGTAACTGCTGCATATCTGCTGTATCAGCAATAATTACCAGGTCCTCCCGCAGATCAGCTGGACCGGCCTGTACATCAAAACCAATCTGTTCCATCAACTCTTTCCCGTGTTCGGAAATATCCCGGGGCACAATAACCTGCCCCCCGGTAATGCGACTGAGAACATAGCCTGCCCCCAGGGCATCAGCATCAGCATCATCGTGGATAAGAATAGAAACTTTTTTATTTTTACTTTCCTGGAGCAAACGCAAAATATTCTGCATGGGCCAGCCCTCCTGCTCCTTCTGAATGAGAAGGGGATTTACAAAAACTCGCCGAATTAATTATTATGAGGTGATAAAATGGACAAAAAAGACGTTTCAGCCCTGCTAAAAGAAATTGCCCTCTTCCTGGAAATTCAGGAAGAAGAACCTTTTCGAGCCAACACTTATATGCGAGCCGCCCGATCCCTGGATAATTCTGAAGAAGACCTAGATACCTTAATTCAAGAAAATCTCCTGCAAACCCTTCCCGGAATAGGAGATAATTTAGAAAAAAAGATAAAGGAAATATATGATACGGGAACTATTCCTCTTTATGAGGAGTTAAAAGAAAGGGTTCCGGCAGGTTTATTGGAAATTTTAAAAATTCCGGGTCTGGGGGTAAAGAAAGTAAAGACCCTGTACCGGGAACTGGGGATAACCAACCTGGGGGAGCTGGCTTATGCCTGTGAAGAAAACCGCCTTCTGGAACTCCCTGGATTTGGAGCCAGGTCCCAGAAAAAGATTCTGGAGGGAATTGAAACCCTTCTCCATTATCAAAAATCATTTCTACTCCTTACTGCCCGGGAGGTTTTAGATCGGGTGCGGGAGGATTTATTGTCCTATCAACGAGTTGAAAAATGTGTGGCCACGGGATCAGTTCGGCGCTGGTGTGAAATTGTTCATGACCTGGATATTCTGGTCTCTGGAATTGATGCTGATGAATTGATCCCCCTTTTAATAGAGATGGAAACCATAGTAGAAACGGAAAAAGTCAATGAGCGGCTGGTTATCGGCAAAACTCCTGAGGGGATTCCCATTGATTTTCACATTGCTGACCCCGAGGGTTGGGGCAGCTGGCTGGTAGCAACAACCGGAAACAGCGGGCATCTGGAATTGATTCAGGAAAATGGGGGAACAAATCCTCCTCTCCTGGAATTAAGAGATAGTGGGGTGCCTGAACCTCTGTTCCCGGAAGAAAAAGATTTTTATCACCACTTTTCCCTACCTTATATCCCCCCTGAAATGCGGGAAGGACAAAAAGAGCTGAGTTTTTTACAAAGCAATTCCAGCCCTCAACTGGTCGAAGCGAAAGATATGCGGGGCATTTTCCATATCCACACCACCTATAGTGATGGGGCGGTAACCCTGAAAAAAGTTGTTAAGGATTGTTATCAACTGGGATGGGAATTTATTGGGATTTCTGATCACAGTCAGTCTGCTTTTTATGCCAACGGGTTGGAAAAAAAAGACCTGGAAAGACAGGCCTCAGAAATAGCCCGTCTGCGCAGGTCTTATGGGGACAAAATTCATATTTTCCACGGTGTGGAATCCGATATTCTGCCCGACGGCAGTCTCGATTATCCCGATTCAATTCTGGAAGAACTCGATCTCGACTTTATAATTGCCTCGATCCATTCCCATTTTCAAATGAGCACTGAGGACATGACCCGCCGCCTGATCCGAGCTTTAAAACATCCCCGGGTTACCATGCTGGGCCATCCCACGGGACGATTGCTCCTGGCCCGAGAGGCCTATTCTCTGGACCTGGAAGAAATAATCAGGGTTGCAGCCGAATATGGAGTTATCCTGGAGATAAATGCCAATCCTTATCGATTGGACCTGAACTGGGAATGGGCCGATTTTGCCTATGAGCAGGGGGCCCTGCTGGCTATTAATCCTGATGCCCACCGGCTGGATGCCCTGGAGCACCTGGAATATGGGCTGGCTGTTGCTCGCAAGGCAGGCCTTCCTCCACAGGCATTAATCAACACCTTTTCCCCGGAAGATATTAAAAAGCTTTTTGCTCCGGGGAAAATAAACCCTTAATCTGGGAAAAATCATCGATTAAATAATCCGCTCCCCTTATTTCCTCTTTACTTCCATAACCAAAAGAACAGCCCACGGTAATTAAATTGTTGGCCCGGCCGGCCTCAATATCTGATCTGCGATCCCCCACCATGGCCTGTAAACCGGGAAATTTTCCCCGGGCAATACGCAAAAGCTCCCCCTTATTTTCCGTAGCAAATTCTCCCGCACTGTATATTCCGTCAAATAAAGGGGTTAAATCCCGGGTTTCAATTACTGCTTTAACATAACCCTCTCCACCATTGGAGGCAATTAAAAGGCCCCAGTTATTTCTTTTTAAAAATTCCAGGGTGGTTCTAACATCAGGGTAGAGCTGCCCGGTTCCTTTTTCCAGGTATTCTTTTTCGATTTCCTCCAGCAGTTGATCCGCCCGGTCCAAAGCCTGAGAACTGGCCCCGGGAATTAAATAATCCCAGATCTCCTGTTGCACCATGCCCAGGATGTGCAGACATTCTTTTTTGGAGGGTAGAGACCTGATATAAAGGTTTTCCCGGGCCAGGTTTTCAATAGTCTTCTGCACTGCGATTACGGCCAGGGGTTCCGTTTCAAATATGGTTCCATCCAGGTCAAAAGCAATTAGCTTTTTCTGTTGAGCAATCATTTTTTTTCCTCCTTCTTTTCCACAATAAAAAATGAGGCAATAAGGCTAATCAGGGTAAAAATTATAAAAATCGAAAAAGCACTTTGATAGGCTTCAACAGGATATAGGCGGAAGCCATCTATTAACTCCCCTTCCCAGCGCTGATCGAGCATATAGCCGATTAAAAGGCTGATCAGGGAACTAATTATAAAGGCTCCAAAATTAATCACGCTGGTAGCAATGCCCGAATAACGGGAGGGGTTGACTGCGGTTACATTGGTAAAACAGAGGAAAAAGACAATGGAAAAAAACCCGATTCCAAAATAAAGAAAAGGCCATAACCACCCGGGCAGACCAGGGAAAAATACGACCAGAAGCCAGAAAATAAGGGCAATTGCAGCTCCTGAATTAATGATCGGCTTGACCCTCCCCCAACGAGAAGCCAGGCTTCCATAAACCGGGGATCCTACCAGAAGACCCAGCAAAACCAGTAAAATCAGGGAAGAAGCCCGATCCTGGCTCCAATCTTGAACCTGCATCAAATAGGTAACTCCCCAGACTCCGGCCAGGGACATGCTCGTTCCCATTAAACCGGATATGGTAAAAAAGTTGGGCCAGGTCCGGGGATTGGATAAAACCTGCAGCAGACCCCGGCCCAGGCTTCCCATGCTTTCCTGATTCCGGGCCGGCCCATCATCAGGCCTGGGAAAACGAGCCAGCCTGAAAATAATCAGGGCTATCACCCAGGAGATAAGCCCCAGCAGCAAGAAGGTTCCCCGCCAGCCCAGGGCCATAGCAACTATTGCAAAGGGAGCGGAGGCCAGAACTGCTCCAGTGTTGCCCACTGCAGAGGTAATACCTGTCAGCCGGGAAAAATCACCCGGGGGAAACCATCCGGACTGCACTTTAAGTACTGCCAGAAAAATCACCGAAACTCCCAGACCAACCAGCAATCGCCCCGCAAAAGCCGGGAAATAACTACCGGCAAATCCAAATATAATTGAACCCAGCCCGGTTATGGCCATACCCAGGGCTGAAATGCGACGGGGGCCAATTTTATCTATGAGAATTCCAGAGGGGATCTGCATTATACCATAAACATAAAAGTAAACAGCACCCAGGTTACTCACCGCCGCTCCCGACAGTTCCAGGGCTCCCCCAATATCCGAAGCAACAACCCCGAAGGCGAAGCGGTGGAAAAAAGAAATAAAAAGTCCTGCCAGTAATGCTCCCCAGGTTAAAAAAGCCAGTTTGCGTTGTTCCATTTTCCAGTCCTCCTAACCTGCCGTTTTTTCCCGGGTCCTTACCTTAACAATTCTCTTCTGCCAGTAATCAGAACCGAAGCGGATGGTGGTCAGAATAAAGCGAACCAAAAAATCGATGCTGAGGCCCAGCCAGGCTCCGATTAATCCCAGATTAAAGGTAAAGGCCAGGATATAGGAAAGTCCAATTCGGCCTCCCCAGACTCCCAGAGCTGTAATATATAGAACCCAGCGGGTATCACCAGCGCCCCGCAGGGCCCCCGATAAAGTAATGGTTGATCCCAGGAAGGGCATGGTCAGGGCAATTACCCGCAGAGCTTCTGCGGCCTGGGCTATTACCAGTTCATCTTTTATAAAAAGCCGGGTAAACTGAGGAGCAAGGGCAAAAAGAGCTATCCCCAGTACTGCCATACCCATCATCGCTATTCTGCTGGCAGTATATCCACTTTCCCGGGCCCGATCCAGAAAACCAGCCCCCAGGTTCTGCCCTACCAGGGTAGTTGCAGCCAGGCCGAACCCAAAAGCAGGCATGAAGGCCAGGGATAAACCCCGCATAGCCACCTGATGGGCTGCCAGAGGTATTGTTCCCAGTCCTGCCACCAGAATGGTTAACAGGGTCTGTCCACTGGAGCGAATTAAATGCTCCATAGCTGCCGGAATCCCTATGCGCAAAACATCCCGGATCAAGGGAAGCTGCAGGCGAAAAGAAGCCCGGGACAGACGTATTTTAAAATAACTGTTGCCCCGCAACAAAAGAAAAAAAGCAGCCACCGCGGCAATAATTCGAGAAGATCCAGTAGCAATTGCCGCTCCTGTGACCCCCAGTTCGGGGAAAAAGCCAATTCCAAATATTAAAAAATAATCCATTACCGCATTATAGATATTGGTGCAGGCCATCAAAAATAAGGGGGTTTTCATATCCCCTGCTCCCTGAAAAATCCCATTAAAGAGAACCAGGGAGAAAAAGAATGGAGTTGAAAGGGATATAATTCGGAGATAAGTACTGCCAAAGTTCAGGATTTCTGGATCTGCCTCATCCATTCTCCCGATTAGAAAACCGATAATTTCGCGGGAAAAAATAAAGCCCAAAAACCCGATGATCAGAGAAAGAAAAACGGTTATCAAAAGAGACTGCATTGCTATTTCCTGAGCTTTTCTTTTTCTTTCAGCCCCGATATACTGAGCCACCAGGGTGGTAGTTCCAATGGAGAAAGCGGTAATAATTCCAATCAAAAAAAAGACTATCTGATTGGAAATTCCAACCGCAGCAATAGCTGCAGGACCAATTCGGCCCACCATGGCCGTATCTACCAGACCTACCAGTGATTGTAATGACATCCTGGCCACCACCGGAAAAGCCAGGATTAAAACACTTTTTTTAAGGTTCATTTCTGTTAATTTGGTCATGCCAGGGCATCCCATCATAATTTCGCTATTTTATTTTCCAAGTTATTATTCTATCACTTATCCTGGCTCCTGTCTATTTTTGGGGGTGATCTTCTGTGAAGAAAAAGGATTTAAATATCATCTGGGCACCGGGGACAGACTGGATTATTCAACCTGGACACCCGGAAAGCCCTTTTCGAATGGAAACAATGGAAAAAATCATCCGGGAAAAGGGACTAAAACTTCAAAATCCCCTTCCTTTATCCCGGGAGCAAATTGGCAGGTATCAGTTTATATCGCCCCGGGTGGAATTAAAAGAAGCCCATTATATGGCTGCCGGGGCCATGGTAATGAGCTGCCAAAAAGCCTTAAAAGGGGAGCAGGCGTTGATATGCTCCCGCCCTCCCGGACATCACTCTCCCCGCCTCAGTTATGGAACCCGGGGTTTTTGCACCATTAATAACGAGGCCATAGGACTCAGATTTTTACTTGAGGAAAACCCGGATTTGCGACTGGCCCTGATAGATACAGATGCCCATCACGGGGATGGGACCGAGGATATATTTTTTTACGAACCCAGAATCCGACACTTTTCCATTCATCAGGATGGGCGCACCATTTTTCCGGGTTCTGGTTTTGCAGAAACTACCGGGGCCTTTAACAATATTAGAAATATTCCCCTGCCTCCGGGAGCAGGCGATTCTTACCTGTTCCAGGCCATTAAAGAACTGGTCCTTCCTGAAATTGAAGATTTTTCTCCAGACTTGATTATCCATGTGGCCGGCTTTGACGGTCATCAGGATGATTTTCTGTCCCACCTCAATTATTCTGAAACCACCCTGGGCCTGATTTCAACCCTGCTCCAACCTGATATTACCGTGATTGCCGGAGGCTATGATTGCAGGAGGGCAGTCCCCCAATCCTTTGGGGCCCTCCTTAATTCTCTGATCACCAGTTTTACCTCCCAGCCCCCTCCCTCTTCCTCCCGGATCAGCAAGCACCTGCAAAAAATTAGGGCGGACTGGCAGGCCGGAGCAGAAAAATTCGAGGGCTCCCCGGTTCCCAAAAAAAGAAATGTTTCTTTTTTCTATGATGAAGAGTTTTTCCAGGAAAAACGGCAGGAAGCTTTTTTCCCCTGCTCCCGTTGCCCGGGAGTTCTCAGCATAAACTCCCACCTGGATAAAACCCGGCACCTGATAGTTGCCAGCAATGATAACTGTCAGCAGTGTCAAAACCGGACCGAAAAACTCCAGAAAAAAAGGGGCGCTTCGATCATAATGGGAAGCAACCCCTGAACCCGCTTTTTTGTTTATCTCCAGTAAACCAACTCTCCCCCGACAACTGTCCCCAGAATTTCCACATTTTTTAATTGCTCAGGATCCTGCAGGAAATCCGAGGAAAAAACGGTCATATCCGCCAACTTGCCCTTCTCCAGTGTTCCTTTAATCTTTTCTTCGCCCGCAGCGTAGGCAGGACCATAAGTGTAGGCTCGCAGCGCCTGATGCGCGGTAATGGCTTCCTCCATATTCTGGCCCCGGCGGAAAATTGCATAATACAATCCCTCCCGGGGATCAATAGTTTCCACTGGGGCATCAGTCCCCAGCACCAGTTGGGCCCCGCTATCCAGAAGGCTGCGGCAGGCGTAGGCCCACCGGCCCCTTTCTTCTCCCCAGTGTCGCTCGATCAATTCCTGATCGCTCTTGAGATGAACCGGTTGCATGGAGGGAATAATCTGCAGTTCACCTATTTTCTTGATTTCCCGGGGCTGCAATAACTGGGCATGTTCAATCCGATGCCGCAAATTATAGTAACGGGTCTGCTCCTGATTTTTTTCCAGAACATCAACTGCCAGGCGGTTGACCCGGTCCCCAATGGCATGAATAGCCAGTCCCAGACCGTGATCAATGGCTTTTTTGGCTATTCGGGAAAATTCATCCTCCTCCATGGTGGGTATGCCCCGATAATCAGGATTGGAGGTGTATGGTTCAATCATGGCCGCAGTCTGAGAGCCCAGGGCTCCATCCAGAAACATTTTAAGGTGGCCCAGGCGCAGGTATTCATTGCCAATTCCGGAACTCAGCCCAACTTCCAGGGCCGCTTCCAACTGCGGAGTGGGTATTCCCATGAGAAATCTCATCTTTAAACGACCCTGCCTCTGCATTTGCTGTAGGGCCTGCAGAGCCCTGAAGCCCTCAAAGGTATGCACCCCGGTCAGCCCCAGGCTTGCTGCATTCTCCATTCCCTTTTCTAAGGCCTCCACGGCCACCTCCAGGGAAGGGGGAGGAATTATTTCCAGAATAAGATCGTTGGCATTTTCCATCAACACCCCGGCTGGCCGGCCATCCTCCTCCCGAACAATTTCTCCCCCGGCAGGGGTTGGTGTATCAGGACCAATTCCAGCCCTTTCCAGAGCAGCAGAATTAACCCAGAGGCTATGATGATCCTTGCTGAAAAAAGCAGCTGGTATATCACCGGTTACCTTATCCAGAACCTGTCGATCCGGAAGCCCCTCCGGCCAGAAATTATGATCCCAGCCACCACCCAATAGCCAGCCCCCGATACGGGGGTTTTCTTTTATCCCTGCTGCAACTACATCCAGGGCTTCCTGCAGGCTTTTACAGTGGCTGAAACGAAAGGATAATAGCTGCTGGGAAAACATCATAAAATGGGTATGACCGTCGATCAGACCAGGGGTTACTATGGCACCCTCCAGATCTATTTTTTCCACCTTTTGATCCAAATTTGGTTGTAATTCTCTGGAGTCAAAAAAACCTTTAATGCGTTCCCCTTCAACCAGCAGGTTACCCCTGCGGGGTTCTTCCCTGACTCCATCATAGAATTGACCATTGAAAAATAATTTTTGCAATTTGCCCCCTCCTCTGCCCGGAAATTCCAGCTTAATTAATGGCCTTTAATTTTAAAGCTTTTCCTGACCTCCAATCAATAGCTCCCAGTTTTCTTCCTTACCCTGGAAATTCCAGGTCCTGTTGCAGCATTTTTTCCAGCAATTTTACCGCACCCTCCACATCGCGCCGATCAACCATTTCTCCGGGGCTGTGAACATAACGACAGGGAATGGAAACACACCCTGCCAGCACCCCTTCCCTGGTCAGGCTTATGCCTCCTGCATCGGTTCCGCCCCGGGGCAAAACCTCCAGTTGATAGGGAATTTTTTCATTTTCTGCAATTTCTATCATTTTATCGCGGATCAGAGGGCTGGTAATCAGGGAACTGTCCTTAACTTTAATTGCTGCCCCCGCCCCCAGTTTTACATCCATTTTTTTCACTTCAGGGGTATCTCCTGCCATGGTAACATCAACTGCCAGTCCCAGCCCGGGGTCAATTCCAAAGGCAGAGGTTCTGGCCCCCCGCAGCCCAACTTCTTCCTGGGAGGTAAAAACAAAATAAAGATCCCGCGAGGTTTTTTCCATTTGCTGCAGGACCAGGATTAATATCGCACAGCCAATGCGATCGTCCAGGGCTTTGGCCAGAAAACGATTCCCCAGGACGATAAAGGGTTCGTCGGCAACAGCAATATCTCCAATTGTTACAAATTCCCGGGCCTCTTCTTCAGTTTCGACGCCAATATCCAGGTACATTTTTTCCAGGGTTAATTTGGAGCTATCCTTTAATGGTTCATGATAAATTAAACCCTTTCTACCTGAAGGCAGAATCATGCGGGCTCCTGTCAGCCTTGAAGGAGCAATACCTCCGACCCCGGTAAATCTCAAAAAGCCTTTTTCCTCTATATGGGTTATCATCAACCCTATTTCATCCATGTGGGCGGCCAGCATTATCGGCTTTTTTTTCCCCGAAGCAGTTCCCTTCTTCAGCGCAATCAAATTACCCAGATAATCAACTCGAATCTCATCGGCCAGGTCCGAAATTTCCTCCCTGATCACTTCCCGAATTTGTTCCTCTCGTCCCGATGGGCCATAAGCTTCAGTTAGCTTTTTAATAAGTTGTTCCAATGGGGAACCCTCCTTCAGCAATATCCTGTAAAATTGTTTTTACCAGATCTATCATATTCTGCAAATCATCCATATTCAAAAGAGAAGCCGGGCTGTGAATATAGCGGCAGGGCAGAGAAAGCCCGATGGTGGGAATTCCTTCTTCCCGCAGGTGAATAGGACCGGAATCCGTTCCACCAATGCTGGTCCGGCGCAGTTGATATTTGATCCCTTCCCTTTCCGCCAGTTCCATTACCCGCTGATTAAGCTTCTGATTGGCCAGAAAAGAGCGGTCCATAATAGTAAGGGCCGGCCCTTCCCCCATTGTAGTTGAGTAGCGATGAGGCGGGCTTTCGGGAACATCAGAGGCCGTAGTTCCCTCCAGAACCAGGGCCAGGGCGGGACCCACATTACTCGCGGCAACTCCAGCTCCCCGCAGCCCTACTTCCTCCTGAACGGTAAAAGCCCCGCAGAGCTTTACCGGAGGTCTGCTCTTCAATATTTCTATTATAGCGGCACACCCCGCTCGATCATCAAAAGCCTTCCCCTTCATTACCCTTTCAGAAATAAATTCGGTGGTGGTGGAAAAGGTTATTTGATCACCAATGTTTACTTTTTTTCGGGCTTCATTTTCACTGCTGGCGCCAATATCAATCAGGAGATCCTGCCGGGAAAAAGGTCTATTTTGTTCTGCTTTTTTTTGCATATGGATGGGCTTAACCCCAATAACTCCGGGGGTCTTTTCATCTCCCAGATAAACTTTCTTGCCGGGAACCACCCGCAGGTCAATACCCCCCACCGGGGCAAACTTAATCAGCCCGCTGTTGTCATAACCCATTACCATGAAACCAACTTCATCCATGTGGCTGGCCAGCATTAGCAGGGGAGTTTGTCCCCCTTCCCAGCGGGCGTAAAAATTACCCATGGCATCCCCGGATAGGGCCAGATCCTGACCTTTTAATTGTTCTTTAATTAATTCACGCACCTGCCCTTCCCGACCGGCAATTCCCGGGACTTCGGTCAGCTCTTTTATAAGCATTTTAATCCCTCCACGAATTCGACATCGGCCTGCAGGCAGAAACTGGCCATTAAACGCCCGGTCCTACGAACATCCCTGATATCAATTACTTCAACTGGAGAATGCATATTGGCCAGGGGAATGGATAATAGACCGGTTGCCATGCCACAGCGGTTCATCTGCATGACATAGGTATCAGTACCCCCGGGATGGGGAACACCGATCAGTTGAATGGGGATTTCTTTTTCTCCGGCTACTTCTTTTAATTTTTCCAGGACCCCGGGATGCATATGAGGCCCTATTTCAAGTCCAGGTCCCCCATTAGAGTTCAGGGTCATTTCTTTTTCCAGGCCCGGCCTGCTGGCAAAGGCCACATCAACCGCCAGTCCCAGATCGGGATTGAGGGCAAAGGAGCTGGTAATAGCCCCCCTGATGCCTACCTCTTCCTGTACCGTAGCCACCACTGCAACATCAAGGGGAGTGGTGCGATCCTTCAATTCCAATAAAACCTGATGCAGGGCTGCCACACCAGCCCGGTCATCCAGGGCCTTGCCGTAACCAATATTTTCATTCAACCAGCCCATTTTTTGATGAAAAGTAACCGCATCTCCAATCCGGATTTTTTTCTCCAGTTCTTCTTTCTTCAGGCCACAATCCACAAATATTTTTTCCAGGGGAATTGCTTTTTCCCTGTCCTGGGGTTTTTGCAGGTGCGGAGGCCGCGCCCCCACTACTCCCAGAGTTTCTTCTCTACCCCATATTTTAATTTCCTGTCCGGGAAGCAGGCGAGGATCAATCCCCCCTATAGGATCCAGGCTGATAAACCCATCCTTATCAATGTCCCGAACCAGAAAACCAATTTCATCCTGATGGGCCGCAAGCATAAGGGGTGGTTTGTGGCTGTTCTTACCTTTTTTCAGCGCAATTACGTTTCCAAGATTATCCCTTCTGACCTCATCGGCAATTTGCTCCCAGGCCATGGTAATTTCTCCAGCAACCTCCTGTTCGCAACCGGAAATCCCCGGAGAATTACTGATACGCTCGATAAATGATTTGAGATCCATTGCTTACCTCCTCGTTTTTGGGCAGTTATTACTTGTTTCTTGGAGATTATTCAAGTCCCTGCAAATAAATCAATGAAAAACATTTTTTGGGGGAGCAGGACAGTGGCATTTACTATCACCCCCTTTACCCGGAGATATACAGGAGAATGGTATTCGGGGTGTCAAGGGATTTCTTACCTGCTTTTACCTGCATCCCTCCTGCTTCTTAACAATTTGGTACCACCTTCCAATCAACTTTTGCTTTTTTAACTTGATGCAAAAAGGGCAAAAAAAAGAAACCCGCCCCTTCCAACAGTCCTACCCTGATTTCCGGTAGCGGGAACAACAAAAAAATCCAAACCCCCAAAGTTTGTGCCCTTCTGGGGCTTTCACCAGAACAAAAAGTACCCGGGGAGATTTAAAGGCGTATTTAAAACTGCCCCAGGCGGCCAGAAATCATTGCTCGCCTTTCGCAGAGTTTAAAAATAGCCAGACCCAGCAGCAAGTAAAACACGGCCATAACAAGGGCCATTAGAAACTGAGTCCAGGGTAAAGCCGTAATAAAAGCCTCTTCTACCATTACCTGCCGCACCAGATGAGACGCCATGGTCCCAGGAAGAAAAACAGTCCAGCCCAGGTTGATCGGGGCCACAACCACTCCAACCAGCAAAAATTGAACTATCTGCAGAATAGATTGAATCCTCTTGTAAAGGATTTGCAGGCCGCCCAGAATAAAGCCCAGGCCAGCAATGGGTACGAGAAGCAATATTATCAGGGGCACCAGAGAAATCAGATCCAGGTTAAGATAACGGCCAGTGGATAACATCATGGCCATTAAAATAAGGAAGGCCATGCCGAAATTAAGGACCAGGCCGGCAATAAGGCGAAAGGCGGTTACCCGGATATAGCCGAAGGGGGACATGTAAAGTTGTTCCAGGATACCCTCCCGGGCTTCATTGAACAGGTGATAGGAAATGTCCTGATAAATAGTCATGGCAAAAATCCAGAGCATATAGCCCACAATCAGGTTGCCCAGCCCGGTTCCATACATATCTGTCCCGGCCGCAAGCCCCCTATAGCCCAGGAAAAGTAATAAGAATACCACGTACAGGGTGGCAAATCCCCCCAGGAAATTAAAAAAATAGCGGCGAAGAAGAATAAATTCCTTTTTAACCTGTGCTTGCAAAAGAATCAGGCTGCCCATTTTTCCTCCTCCTTCCTACTATTTCCAGAAAAACCTGCTCCAGGTCAATCTCCTGGCGCTCAATAGATTCTATGGGGGAGTTATTTTCCCGCAGAATATCCAGGATAATATACAAACTGTCCATACTTTCCAGATGTAAGTCTATGTAAACTCCATTATGCCGGTCATTATGGATAATTGCATTTTCCACAAGGCTAATCATTTCTTCCTGTTTTGAGGTTAGATGCCCGGTTAGTTTCAGACGATATGATTTAGCCTCAAACAGGCGCAGAAGATTCTCAACTCGATCATCAGTCACAATCTGTCCCTGATTGATAATAATTACCCGGGGGCAAATTGCTCGGACCAGGCGCATATCATGGGTGGTTAAAAGCACTGTTTTATTCTCCTGATAGACTACATCCTGCAGCATTTCGCGAATTTCCAGGGCCGATTCTACATCAAGACCCAGAGTAGGCTCGTCCAGAATCAAAACAGGAACATCCACCACCAGGGCCACGGCCAGAGCCAGTTTCTGCTGCATTCCCCGGGACAGACTCCGGGCAGTAACATTGACTTTTTTCTCCAGATTTAACTTGCTGATTAAATAATCAATTCTTTGCTGGACCTTCCGTGGGGGTTGTCCCTTAAGAGAAGCAAAAAAATTCAAATTTTCTTTAACAGTAAGGGGCCAGTATATATTGCGATTCCCTTCCAGGACAGCACTTAATTTTCGGAGGGTGCGGCCTCTTTCTTTCCAGGTATTATAGCCGGCTATCTCAACTTCACCCTGATCCGGAGCTACCAGGCCGGCAATAATTTTAACCATGGTTGTTTTTCCCGCCCCATTAGGACCCAAAAGCCCTACAAGTTCGCCTTTTTTTACTTGAAAACTCACTTCTTGTAAAGCCCGAACCCGCTCTTTTTTCTTGGGGTAGGTCTTAGAAATATTGCGGGCTTGAATAATGATTCCCAAAAAAACACCTCCTTTGAATTCCTTAACAGGTCGCTTCCCCGGACCAGATCAGCCTGATCACAATAGCACACCGGGATTGGAAGAAAACCCAAAAAGGCCTTTTTATAAAAGGTTGCTTTCTCCTGATAAAAATGTAAATAAAATGCATCGCTAACTTAATCACCTTAACTTGTTTTTTACTATTCCCTGCTAAAAACCCGGTATTTTTCTTGATATTCATGCATTAAAGTACTCCATAAGAACCCCAAAAAGACTCTTTCTTCAGTAGGCTGTTTTTTCTTAACTTCAGTCCCAGAGGATTTTTACTTCCGATAATTTTTGCGGCGACTTTCTTTTTTCATCCGTGCAATTATAGTCTCCGAGGAAGCTAAACCAAAGTCGTACATTTTTTTCCCTCCTTTTAATTTTTGTATTCCTGCCTGCTATTATTACAGACCTTTTTTTTAAATTGATAATCCTGTTGGCAAAAAAACCTGTGACCAATATTTTAAAACCTTAAAATTATTTTTAATTCAATTGATTTTTTTTATTTCCAACTCAATTATATAAACGACCTATACATTTGTCAATGCAAAAATTGAAATAATTAATTTTTTTATTGTTTTTTTTATTTTTAAAGCCAGGTATATAAATTATTAAATAAGGAAGATTAATTGCCGGGAATAACGGTTAACAATCAATTGCCCGTACCGAAAATTATTATTTTAAATTTTGGAACTCATTTCCTGTCAATTGATTAACCCAAAAATCCTTTTCTCCCAATGCAAAAAAATCTCCTTTTTAACAGAGATTGGTGTTGGCCTGGCCAACATCTCCATTACAAAGGAGAGTGGTTTGCAGATATGATATCCAATAAGAAACATTTAAATTTCTGCAGGGCTTGAACAAGAAAGATTGCTCTGTTTAAACTTATAAAGAAGAATTAACACCCCTTTCCCCCTGGATAATTGAGGTTAATGGAGAGAGATTACTTTTTAGTCCCCGGCCGCAATCTGATCCATCAGTATGTTCATCATAATATAAAACCGGGCGTTTTTGATTCGATGAGGATACTCCTCTTCCAGTTCGTAGGTAACAATTTTGGGGAAATGAACCTTATTGCCCGTGCCCATGATACCCGCAAATTCCCCGATGTGAACCCCGGAAACGGTAAACTCAACTACAGCTTTTCCTTCACCTATTATTACAAAGGGATCCACAATTTCTGCTTCAAAAGCAACATTGTAGAACCAATAAAGGTTTTCTCCCAGCTCAACATTATTGGTAGCCAGAGGCTCGCCTGTTGCCATATCGAGGAAAACTACATCTTCTGTGGTGAATTTGCTCGCATCAAGTGTTTCCAGCCAGCCCATGATAACTTCCCTTGTATCCTCCAGACTGGGGTAATTTCCCTCTCCGACTACAGGCGAACAGTAAACAGCTAAACAAAAGACAAGAACAATTAAGATTAAAGTTTTTTTCACTGAATTCCCTCCCTCTTAATTTCCTTTCTTTTTTACTTCTTTTCTTTTCTCTTTTCCTTCCCGCTTAGCCCTCATTTATCACCTCCCCTTTCATTTTTTTTAACTCGATGTACCTAATCCAGGAGCAAATCCACTTCTTCTGGTCCCACTAAACAAAGCCTTAATACTCTAAAAATTGGAGTTCCTCGTGGAGATTGACCTTAATAATGACTTTATTATTAAACCACTATTATGATTTTTACCAGTCTAAATTAACCAAACTGTTCCTCCGAATATCGATAAGCTCTAACCCAACTTTTCCAGTACCTAAAAAACCCCTTGAATAAATTCTTAAACCAGGGGCAACAGGCCGGCTGGAAATAATATACGCAGGAAGCTTCAGGCCAATCGGTTGAATATGAAGCCTTTGCCTTCGCAAACAATTTACATCACCAGCAGTATTATTCGAATATTTTGAATTGTTAGAATAATTATAGCATAGCATTTTGATAAAGTCAATTTTTCCCTGTGTTAAACAATTTCGGAAAAGTTTCCCGATAAAAGAATTCAAGAAATAATACTCGCAATAAAATAAATTCAGCTATATAATCGGTTTTTTGAGTTCAATTTTTCCCGGGCGAAAGCCCCTGGGGGTGAAAATTCTTATTATGGGTTCGGCTCTTCTTTTCCTGGAGAAATTTTTATCAAGAGAAAAACAGTTCTTATTGAGTTTTCTTGTTTTTGAGAATGCTCCCCGGGGACAAAAATTATCCGGGCCTGGGCTTCCCCCCTTCTTTCCTGATTCAGTTATAGGGGTTTTTGAAATTCTGAATTCAATTTTACAAATTCCGGACCTAACAGGGGATTAATATAGAGGTTAAAATTTTTTAACCTTTTAGCAAAAAAACTTGACTTTTTTATTAATTTGACGTAATATTATAAGGGTGGAGTTAATTATTTTCCAACTTTTTCAAGCGCACTGAACCCAAATTTTTTGAAAGGTGTGATAATGTTGTCCCCCAGATTTTCCCTCCATACCCTTTTTATCCTGTTTTGTTTAGGGACGCTACTAGTTAGCGCCCCTGTCCAGGCAACTGCTGCCAATTCCCTGAGTGCAGAAAAAATTGCAAAAATGGTAGGTATTTTTGACCCTTTAAAGCTTAACCTGGAAGAACCCAACCTGGAATTACAGGTAGAGATTTACCGCAATGAAAATCCAGTTAAAAGAGAACAGATTGACCCCGACCTCCAGGTTTCTCCGGACCAGACCAGTCCAATAGGGAGTATGTTTCTCCACGCTGAACCCGGTGATGAAGTTTTTCTGGCCTTTGCCCTGCAACGAATACGGGTTCGAGGCGAACGGGAATACCTTATCCACTGGGGCCTGGGGCGCTCAGGTGAAACCAGTAGTGGTTTTGGCCATTCATCTTATACCATCACTATCCCCGAGTTGATCTCCTCTGATTATAACTGGTCTTTTGGGCCTACCTCTGCTCCTGAGTTCAAAGCTGAAGAATTTACACCTATTTATATTTTCCAGGGTTTTAGAAAAGATATTCAGGAAGTAATTTTCTCCGGTTACTATCAGGATAATGTCAACTATCTGGCCCAGATCCATGATATCCTGATTGTTATAACTGCCCGGAACTAATAAACTTAAGACCCGAATCGGGAGCTTTTTAACTTAAAATTAACTATATTTAAAAACTGTTCAAATTATCACCACCCTGGAACAATTGGGGCGCAGAATTAATTCTCTCCTGATCCTCTGTTCCCTCCTGGTTGGTCTGAGCTTTTGAAGAAAAAAACGTTCCAAAGATTTCCCCATCTATTGGGTAAAATTAAACAAAACTTCCTTTAAAACAGGTTTCCCGCCTGTTTTATTCTTTTCAGCCTTCTAAAATAACCGCTTTTCTGGCTCCTCCTGGGGAATCCGATCCAGATCCTGGCCGGTCTGCAGTTCCTGCAGGCCATCTTTTAACAGGTCCAGTCCCCTCTCCAGATCTTTCTTACTGCCGGTAGCAAAACTCAATCTAAACCAGGGGGTTTGCCTCTTTCCAGCAAAGAATGCGGAACCGGGAGCAATATCCACTCCTCGCCTGCGCAGCAAAACAGCCAGATCTTCTGACCAACCTCCCCTATTCAGGCGAACCCAGAAAAAGAGGCCGCCTTCGGGATCCCAGAAATAGAGTAGGGGTGATTGTTCTTTCAAAAATTTTTTTACCAGCTGATAACGGGATCGAAATTCCCTGCGGATGGTTTTCAGGTGTTCCTCCCAGCTATCATCCTGAAGGAAAAAAGAAAAAGCTCGTTGCATTAAACCAGAACTGGAAATATCCGCAGCATATTTGGCCCCCAGAAAATCCTCCTGTAATCCTTCCGGCAGAATCACAAAACCGAGACGTAAACCTGGCATCAAAACCTTGGAAAAACTTTTTAAAAGGATGACCCGGTCCCAGCGATCCATGGCCTTTAAAGGAGGATCAGTGGATCGATAATCCCTGTAATCGAGGGCACTTAAATAATCGTCTTCCAGGATATAAAAGTTATATTTATAAGCAAGCTGCAGAAGATGGGCTTTTTGTTCCGGAGTATAAGAGTAGCCGGTGGGGTTCTGCAGGCGGGTCATAACAAAAAGAAGTCGGGGGCGAAAATCAGCCAGCCTTTTTTCCAGTTCCACAAAATCCAGCCCGCTCTGCCGAATGGGAATATTGATAATTCTAACCCCTCGCCCCTGAAAAGTTAAAAGGGAACCAGGATAGGTTGGTTCTTCTAAAAACACTGTTTCGCCCTGCTCCAGGAGAACCTTGGCCGAAATATCAATGCCCTGCTGACTTCCGGAAATCACCATTATTCTTTCCGGGCTTACACTGATCCCCTCCTGGCCTAGTAAAGCCGCCATTTTTTCTCTCAGAGGGCGATACCCAAGGTGAGGTTGATAATTTAACGCTTCTCCTCCATAATAATCCAGGGCCCGATTCAGGGCTTTTTTGAAATCTAAAACCGGGAAAAGCTCGGTGGCGGGAGCTAAAGAAGAAAAATCATATACATGGCCTCCACCTTCCACAGGTGGCTGAGACCGACTGGAAGGGGCCACAAAAGTTCCCCGCCCCACATGCTTATAAATCAGACCTTCCCTGCTTAAAACTTCCAGAGCCTGAACCACAGTGCTGTTATTAACTCCCAGGATCCCTGCCAGTTGCCGAATGGGAGGGATTTTTGAACCCGAGGATAATTCTCCTTTTATTATGAGCTCTTTTAAGGCCTGGGCCAGCTGGGAATAAAGGGGTCTTTCACCATTTCTCGCCAATTGTATCCCCACAATAGGGTTGCTTTTTTCCATTTATGGTCTCCTCCTTGACTTAATGGGCCGGAAAAGCTATTATTGTACCGGCTCTAGGGGTTAAATAACCAGATTGTACCCCAACAATAATATATCATTAAAAGGAGGTTCTGGCAAATGACGGGTAGGTTTTCTTTAGATGAATTACGGGAAAAGATCCGGGGTGGCGTAATAATGGATGTTACCAGTGTTCAGCAGGCCCAGATTGCAGAAAGGGCAGGAGCAGCGGCAGTCATGGCCCTGGAAAGAGTTCCCGCAGATATCAGGAAGGAGGGCGGCATTTCCCGAATGTCGGACCCGGCTATGATTAAAGAAATAATGGAGGAGGTCAGCATTCCGGTAATGGCCAAAGTCCGCATTGGTCATTTTGTTGAAGCCCAGATCCTGCAGGCTCTGCAGGTGGATGTAATCGATGAAAGCGAAGTCCTGACTCCTGCTGACGAAGAAAATCACATTAACAAAAATGATTTTCACCTGCCCTTTGTCTGTGGAGCTCGTAACCTGGGTGAAGCCCTGCGCCGTATAGGCGAGGGGGCCGGGTTTATTCGAACCAAGGGAGAAGCTGGTACCGGTAATATTGTTGAGGCAGTCCGCCATATGCGCACTATCTCTACCCAGATAGGAGAGTTAATTTCTCTGCGGCAGGATGAGCTGGCGGTCCGGGCCCGCAACCTGCAGGTGTCCCTGGAACTGGTTAGAAGGGTCCATCAGGAGGGACAGCTCCCGGTTCTAAACCTGGCAGCAGGAGGTATTGCCACCCCGGCTGATGCCGCTCTCATGATGCAACTGGGTTGTGACGGAGTCTTTGTTGGTTCAGGAATTTTTAAATCAGAAGAACCGGAAAAAAGAGCCCGGGCCATTGTGGAGGCGGTTCAGAATTTTGATCAGCCTGGTGCCCTGGCCAGAATTTCCTCCGGCCTGGGAACCGCAATGGCGGGAATTCCCATAGAAGAAATCACCGGTGAGCAAAAATTAGCCGCCCGCGGTGATTAAACCTAAAAAACAGGGATGCCTCCCGCTCCCTGTTTTTTTCATTCCCGGTGGGTTATTTTTAACGGAATATAATACGGCCCAGCAGGGGGCGATAGAGAGTCACTGCCTTCTCGGGGCAGAGTTCCTGGCAGCAAAAGCAGCGAATACACCCCTCCAGATCAATAACAGGTCTTTTTTCTGGAGCCCCGCTGATAACTGCAGGAGGGCAGTGTTGAGCGCACATCCCGCATCCCGTGCAGAGGTCCCAGTTAAAGCGGGGTGTAGGTTGAACCATAGTTTGAAAGCGGGGCAACCAGCTTTTCGGAATCAGATTGCGCAATCTTTTAATCTCCCTTTTTCCTCCGGGAACTTCAAATTTTTCCTCTCCCAGTTCTCCCACCACATCCAGGTCGGCCAGGCGAGCCAAACAATCAACTTTTTCGGCCATTTTTATGGTGGGAACTTCCCCGGGGTTAAGGCCCATTATCCGGGCCATAGCCACGTCTGCAGCGAAAACATTGGGGGCCATTATTATTTTACCCAATCCTTTTAAAGTTCCACTGGAGGGACCGTTACCCTCCATGGCCTGAACCCCATCAATTATGGTCAGGGCAGGTTGCAAAAGCCGGGCCAGGTCAACCATCAACATGGCGAAATCATTAACTTCGCTCATGTTCATATGGAATTCTGCTTTTTTTACCCCGGGGACAGCCCCAAAGAGATTTTTCACCCCCCCGGTTATCCGGGTCAGGCCATGGGTTTTTAATTTGGCCACATTAATAAGGAGATCCGCCTCGTGAATAAAAGCGGCAATATTGATCCTTTTCATAACCCGACCCTGGGGAAAAGGAGTATCAACTTCATTCAGATTGTAGTTTAAAGAAACTCCGGCAGCCTGTCCCGCCTTTTCCATTCCTGTGGCCAGGTACAGGGCTTTAAGATAAGGGCGGTTAAACGGTCCCCCCGGAGTATCTCCAATAACAGTTTCCCTGGCTTTATTTTCCCGGACAATCTCCGCCAGGGCCTGCATCAGATTGGGGTGGGTGGTCACGCCGTTTTCCGGTTTTTTGGGAAGCAAAAGATTGGGTTTCAGTACAACTTTTTTACCGCCAAAAAAAAGATGAGGGTCCAGTTGCAAAGCATTCAGACCCTCTTGCAGTACTTTTTTTAACTGGCCGACTTCATAAGAATCACAATCCAGAACTACAACTCTGTTGTCCATAGAAATCATCCTTTAACGGGGAGGCAGATAAAGCATGGGATCTACAGGATCCCCCTCCCTGCGAATTTCAAAATGAAGGTGCGGGCCGGTAGTAATACCAGAATTGCCGCTAAGTGCAATTACCTGCCCTTGAGCAACATGGGTCCCTGCTTCAATCAAAAGCTTATCGTTGTGGGCATAAAGAGAAATTAAATCATCTCCGTGATCAATAGTAATGATCCGCCCCCATCCAGTCTGCCATTCGCTGCAGATAACCTTGCCGGAGGCTGCAGCCTTTACTGGTGTTCCCCGGGGTAGGGCAATGTCAATTCCACTATGAAACTGCCGGGTTCCATCCACAGGGTGGGTCCGATAACCAAAGGGAGAAGTAATCTTGCCCCCTTCCACAGGCCACTTAAAATCAACAGTCTGGATCTCCCGGGGTTGATTGGGAATTCTTATTTCCTGACCTCGATAGATCATGTCCCCGGTCAGGTTGTTTTCTTCCCTTATTTCCTCTACGCTGATATTAAAGCGCAGAGCAATTCCAGAAAGGGTGTCTCCCCGGCGAATTTCATATTCAATGGTCTGGGTTGCAGCAGGGGATTCCTCTTCCCTTTCAGGAGATACCCGGTCATCATCCCTGGATGAGCCCTGGGGTTGTCCCGGGATTTCCAGGGTCTGTCCCTGGACAATAAAGTCCCCGCCCAGCTCATTTTCTGAACGAATTTCCTCTACCGAAACCCCGAAACGACTGGCAATACTGGAAAGAGTATCCCCTTTTTCTACCCGGTATTCTATGGTTCCAGTTGGTGTTTTTTCTTCTTTTTCCCGTTCCTCCGAGGGTGCACTCCGCTCCTGTTCAACTTTTTGCCCGGGAATTTCCAGGATCTGACCCTGCAAAATCAAATGCCCGCTTAAATTATTAAGGGAACGAATTTCTTCAATCGACACCCCAAACCTCGCAGCAATCCCAGAAATGGTATCTCCAGGCTTCACCCGGTATTCAGTTATTTTCTCTGGATCTTCTTCTCGCTCCGGATCAATCGGGGAAAGAGAGCTATCAATGCTGTCCAGGCCAGAACTACCTACCGGGTTGGGAATTTCCAGTTTCTGACCCTGGAGAATTAAATCACTTTTTAAGTTGTTTTTGGACCGAATTTCTTCTACTAAAACCCCAAAACGAGAGGCAATACTGATAAGGGTGTCTCCCCTCTCCACTCGATACTCAATTGTTTTAGTGAGAATTGAAGAATTGCCCTCCCCTATCCAGGAGGGGGGAACAAGAATTTCCTCACCGGCTATAATCAAGTCACTGCTCAGGCGGTTGGACTGCTTGATAAGTTCTACCGTGGTGTTGAACTGTCGGGCCAGCTGGGACAGAGTTTCCCCGGGGCCAACTTCAAAAACCAGAAAGGGCTCGCTTTCCTGCAGAATTTCCCAGGTTTCCTCATCAGCAACCCCATCGCTATCCAGGAAAAAGCTGGTCTGAAAAGCCTGGAGAGCTGATCTAGTTTCCTCCCCAAAATGACCATCGACCTCAATGTTATAACCAATTTCTCTAAGTAAGGATTGCAGTTTTTCCACTTCACTGCCCGTCATGCCCTTTTCCAAAACCGGTAATTCTCCCTCGGCCAAAACTGCTCCGGATAAAAAGGAAAAAATCACCAAAAACAACACTATTGCCTGGTACTTATGCATTGTTCTCTCCTCCGAATTAATATCTTTTTTCCAGATCTACTCCCTGATAAAAAGTTTTAATTATCTCGGAATGGCTAAATCCATCAGCAGCCATCTGGGCTGCCGCAGTCTGATCCATACCAACACCATGACCCCAGCCACCGCCCCAGATCAGGAAATACTGGGGTTTATTATCATCACCAAAAACCGGTTCAACCATAAAAAGGTTGCTTTTCAAACCTCCCAGTTGACTGCGAATGCGATCTCCAGAAAGAATTTCTTCTCCCCTCTCACCCCGGACCAAAACTGATTTGACAAAGCCGCTTTTTCCTCTGTCCTGGGCAACTATCTCTATAATGGGCCCGACTCTACTGGCCACCGGGGGTTCCTCGGGCAACAGAACCCGGGTCCACCGATAACTGGTTGCAGAACCATAGTTTTCTGCCCGGGAAAAAGAAGGGGGCCTTTCCCGCAACCATTCAGCCAATCCCGAAGGTAATAGGTCAAACTCGAAATATTCGGGGAAAACTGGCTGTCCCTGTAAGTAAGGGACCTCTCCTCCCCAGACCAGCGAACTATCCTCGGTAAATCCACCGGAATTGGCACTGTAGACAGCATCAATTGCCCGGCCTCCATGAGTTGCAATTATCCCCCTGGTTTTATCCACAGCTTCCTGGGATCTTTCATTTTCCCAGTTAACTCCGTTGTAGGCAGCATTAATAACCGAGGCCACCAGGTGATAAGTGCTGTCAGGATTCCGATAATAGCGGTTCATGGTATAACTGCGGGCAGCAATGGCCTGGGCTTTGAGAGCTTCCATGGGCCAGGAAGCAGGCATTTCCGAAGGAACAACAGAATAAAGGTACTCTTCTACATTAACCTCATTAATCAGGTAAAAGTGCTCTTCGTTGCGGGGCTGGATTATAAATGATCCTCGGTACTGACGGTCTTCTCGCCCGGCCCAGAAATATCCTTCCCCGTATTCAACATCAAAGAGATGCAGGGTCGTATCCTGTTCTGCAATTTCCAGGCGATGGGCTTTGGAAGTTGACAGAAGTTTTTCCCCCTGCAGGTTGCGCAGGAAAAATGTCCCCTGTTTAAATTCGATAAAATAGGTTTTTCTGGGCTCTCCCTGAAAAAGGGTCTGCCCCTCCAGGGTCTTCAGGTTGAAGGGGACCTCAGTTTGAAAGCTGAATTCCAGGCCCTGGGTCAATAAAGCAACCCGCAGCAGGGGTATGTTTTCATCAACAATTGGTTTAACCCTTTGAAAATCAACCGTTTCCTCCCTCAGTTCTCGCTCTGGTTTTTCCGGGGGCGGAGGCAATAACTCCTGGATAAAAGAAATCCTCTTCCGGACCTGATCATCCCTTAGATTGGCGGGGGTCCGCAGATAATAATTATAGGCTGAATGATAATCATCCCGCTGAAAAGCCAGGTGGCCCAGCAATAAATTAATCCCGGTAAAACTGGAATCTCGCCGCAGGCCTTCCTGCAAAACATCTTCTGCGGCTTCCAAGCTTTCGGTTTCAATTAGAACCAACCCCAGAAAATAATAGGCGGCAATGAGGTTGGGGTCATGTTCAATGGCCTTTTTCAGGTCGGCAATACTCTGGGGCCACTGTTTTAGTTGCTTGTAATGCAGGCCGCGGTAGAAATAAAAATCGCGGGAATCAGCAGAACCCAGCCGTTCAATTTCCAGGCCGGTTTTTTCGGTTATAACTTCCAGGCGGGCTATTTCAGCTTTAATAAGATCGCTATTATCCGCTTTTTCCAGGCCTCTTTCCAGTGTTGTCCTGGCCCGGTAAAAGTCTCCTTTTTCCTGGTATATCCCGGCCAGATCCAGGTAGTAACGGGTTCCTTCCGGTTTTTGCTCCAGAATAAACTGTAACAGGAGGGTGCTGGCAGCCAGTTCCCCTTTCTCATAGGCGTCTTTCAGGTTTTCCAGGGCCTGATCCAGTATTTCCTCGCCCCGGCATAAACCGGGAAAAAAGATCAGGCTGGAACAGGCTAAAATCAAAATCAAAAACAGGCATTTTTGTTTCATGCCCCCACCCCCACTATAAAGTATTCGACGAACTCCCCTTAAAACCTTTCTCCAATTTTATCCGGTAATAAGGAGACCTAGGGGGTAGTATGATAAAAATGGCCCTGGGTCATATGATAGGCCTCCCCTAACCCCTCACTATAGGTAGGATGGGCAAATATTGTCCGGGCCAGCTGCCCTACCGTATGTCCCATTCTAACTGCATATGCTCCTTGATGAATTATTTCCGTGGCCTCCCGGCCAATAATATGAACCCCCAGCAACTGTCCCTGTTCCTTACTATAAATCACCTTAACCAGACCTTCAGGGTCAGAAGAAGCAACTGCTTTACCCAGGGCACTGAAGGGGAACTTAACTACCTCAAACTCAACTCCCTGCTCTTTTACCTCTTCCTCACTCCACCCGGTAGTGGCAATCTGAGGATCGGAGAAAACACAGTTGGGAATACCTGAATAACAGGCCTTTTCCTTTTCCCCCAGCATATTATTTACCGCAACAATTCCTTCATGATAGGCCACATGGGCCAGTTGATATCCACCGATTAGGTCTCCAGCAGCATAAATTCCAGGATAAGGGGTTTCCAGGTACTCATCTACTTTTATTTTCGGTTCCTCCCCCAGGAATTCAAGCCCGGTATAAACCGGATGGCGCCCTGTGGCCATTAGTAGGTGGGATCCAGTTTTTTCTGCTTCCTTATTGCGCCGCAGGTACTTAACTGCAATCTCTTCTCCTCTTTTTTCCAGCTTTTGCACCTGGGTTTTAGTTTCCAGCTCAATACCTTTTTTCTTGAGGAAAATCCTGGCCCTTTGAGCCAGCTCTTTATCCAGACCGGGCAGAATCTGGTCCATCATTTCAATAACAGTCACTTTTGCTCCCAGATTATTAAAAATACTGGCCATTTCCAGTCCTATAACTCCTGCACCAATGATAATAAGCTCGGAAGGTAATTCTTTCAGATCCAGAATGGTATCGCTGGTAAGAAAAGGAACCTCCTCCAGCCCGGGAATGGGGGGATTAAAAACTTTACTGCCGGTAGCCAGAAGCAGTTTTTTCCCCTGGATGGTGGTCCCATCAGCCAGGGTCAGTTCCTTTTCTTCCCCGGTAGCCGTGACCCGGCCCTCCTGGGAAAAGAAATCAATTTTATTGGCCTTGATCAGCCCGGCGATGCCCTGGCGTAGATTCTGAACTACTTCATCTTTTTTATGGACCAGCCTCTCCAGGTTAAAATCATAATCTCCCACGTTGAGGCCATAATCCCGGCCCTTTTCCATTGCCGCTTTCAGGTGAGCTCCTTCAACCATCGTTTTGGTCGGAATACAACCCCAGTTGAGACAGGTCCCCCCCAGGTATTTCTTCTCCACCAGAGCCACCCGGGCTCCTTTTTGGGCCCCATGCAGGGCTGCCATGTAACCTGCGGGCCCCCCGCCTAAAATCAAAATATCATAGGTACTCATAACTAAACCCACCTCCAAAAGTTTTGTTTGACTGTTTTTTCCCCTTTTCCCCTACCAGGATTTATGGGAACAACTATATGCTTGACATAAAAACAATTCTGCAAAAAACCTAATAAAAGCCCGCCATATTTCGGAATTGTCTCGGCCTCCAGGCTCCAGGAAAATCTGGAATGGTATAGATTTAAGGAAATCATATTTGGGATTAAAGAGTATTGGTTCAGGGTTAAACTCCCGGGCGAGAAATCCCAGTTACTTTTCTATTATTTCCGCAATTTACTCCCCAAAGAGAAAATGCCCGTTTCAGCTAAGCCCTCTCTCCAGATCCTACTCGCAGAACCCAATCCTCATTTTTTCTTTTGCAGTCGCAGGAAAAAAGTTTCCCCGAACTGACTCGCTTCCAGGACAGCAAAGCCATTATTTTCTCCGAGATCCCGGTAATAATTAAGGTCCTGTTCCCTGTTCCAGGGCACCCCGTACCCGGTTTCAATCTCTTTGCCTTTTAATTTAACCTGCAGGGGGACCACAAAAACATTTTCTTCCCTCGCGCCCTTATCTGGCATTTTTACATCCCAGATCCAGAACTGTCCGCCCTCTTTTAAGACCCGGAATATCTGCGCAAAAACCTGCTGATGCTCCTCAGGCGGAATATACATGAAGGTAAAAAAGGAAGTAGCATGAGCAAAGGAATTATCCAGGAATTTCAAATCTCCCGCATCCATAACCAGTTTTATTCCCCCTGAAGGAGCTTCCCGGAGTTCATCCTCCCTCTGATCAATGACAATTAATTCCTCGTCATTGATCTGCCCTATTACCCCTTCACCTCCGCCCCCAATATCCAGGGTAGGCCCGGGAAAATCAATTTCACTTAAGTCAACCCGCTGAGTATCAATAGCATAAATTTTAGGTTCCATTCCACTCCTCCTTATTTTCATTTATAACCTGCCCTATCTGCAAAAAAGGCTTACCTTTTTTATTCACCCTGGAAAATTAATTTTTCGAGGGCAGAAATTGGCTATAATTATTGTTCACCCGGTACTTTTTTCTCATTTGCCCCAAAAATTTATGCACCCCCGCTTTATACTCTGGATCTGCTCCACCCCGGGGGTATAGCCTCTGATAATCCCCCAGTAACTCTGGATATTCCTCCTCCAGAAAAGAGAAAAACTTCTTTTTTATTCCCCCGGTTAAATATAGAACTCCGGTCAGCATATAATCTACTTCTGCAGAGGCGGCCCACTTAACCATTTCTTCCAGAACTGGCTCATCATCAGCCAGATAGGGTAAAATCGGCATAAAATGAAAACCCGTAAAAGCTGTGGACCGGGAAAATTCCCGCAGAACATTTAGCCTGGAGTGGGGCAAGCTTGCTCCCGGCTCTATTGAACGGGACATTTCATCATCCACAGTAGTAATGCAGGCAGCAATATTAACATAGGCCTGTTGTCCCAATTCATTAATTAAATCCAGGTCACGCAAAATAAGGTCGGACTTGGTGCTGATAATAACCGGGTTTTTATGCCTGATCAGCACCTCCAGGACCGAGCGCATAATCATAAATTGCTTTTCTGCGGCCTGATAACTATCACAAACTCCCCCAATATTAATAATATCCCCTTTCCAGGTTGAGGAACTTAGCTCCTGGTCCAGAATCTGTGCAATATTACTTTTGACCGATATCTCACTCGAAAAAAGATTATTCCCCAGGTACTTCTGGTTGCTGGACCCATAGCAGTACTTACAACCATGGGAACAGCCCTGATAAATATTTAAATCAAACTTATAGGGCAGGCCCTTTCTTTTTAAAGGATTAAGGGCTGTTTTAGTTTTTAATTCTTGATAGTTCAAAGCTTTCTCCCTTCAAAAAAGGTACGGAGAATAATATTTCTCTGCACCGGGATTATTGGAGGCATTGCTTTTACCGGGTGTAGCCACCATCAAGAAGAAAAGAAGCTAATTTGGCCCCGGAGAAATCAAAAAGCCAGAATTCCCTGCATTCATTTTCTATTGTGAGGAAGGAGTTTTTTCCGGTCGCCAATTAAGGCTGCCGTACTTGCTTTCCTCCAGTTCACAGGCCAGTTTTTTCTCCTCCGGGGTTAAATCCCCTGACCAAAAATCCAGGCCCAGCTCCTGTTCAAAACCGGCCTGAAATGCTTTTTCCAGTTTTTGAATTCCCTGCAGGTACTCCTCTTCTGACCAGGTTAGACCTGCTCCGGTAAGAGATGAAGCCTTGCGGTTGAGAACCCGGTTTAAAGCCTGGCGTCGATCCGAATCAAGGTTTAGAAGGGAAATTAATTCCTGACTGTAATCAAATATTGGAATGGAACCATGCTGGAGAAGAGCTGAATCCCTGCGGGTCTGGGCACTGCCAATTAATTTTTTGCCATCCCAGTTAATCTCATAAGAACTGGAAACATCAAAGCAGGCAGCACTGCTGGTGGGAAGTTGTTTTCTGGCTGGAGTCAACCGGGCTTTAATACCCAGTTTCTGCAATCCTGCAGTCAGGGCAGAGCTGATAATTTTATAGGTCTCTAAAAGTTTTCCCGGTAAAATAGACAGGGGCAGAATAACACTGTAGGTTAATTCATTTTTGTGCAGAACAGCCCGTCCCCCGGTGGGGCGTCGGACCACATCTATACCCTTTTCTGCACAGGTATGGAGGTCAATTTCCCCGGTCTTTTGAAAATACCCCAGGCTTAAACAGGTTGGATCCCATTTGTAAAAGCGCAGGGTTGGCTGCTCCCTTTTATTACAATTTATTAAAATACTCTCATCAACAGCCATATTGCGTTGCCCGGTTAGCGGGCCGTCAACAATAAGTCGCCAGGATTTGTTTTTCATCCAAAACTCCCTCCTGTTCAGTCCCGATTAAAGCTTCCCGGGTGGCCTGCACGAACTCGGCAGGGATCAGGGGTCGGGGATAATTATAAATTGTTCCCCCTGGCCGCTCATTATAATATGGTCTATTACAGTGAAGGCAGCCCGGAGTCTGAAAATGTTGAGGCCGAATGGCTCGAGCCAGCTCCAGGGGGGAAAGACCCCAGTCCCGGAGTTGATTGCCCTGAAAAGAAAGATTCTGCAACTCAATTTCCCCTGACTGAAAGAGTTGGCTGGCCAGTTGCAACTGTCGATAATAGTTCAGGGGGGGAGGTGAGTAACCGGCCAGGGGAGTTCCCCGCACTGGAGTAAAGGCAAAAAGCCCAACCCCAATTTTTTCCCGAATCAGCTTAAAAAGGACTGTAAACATTTCCTGGGGTTGTTCCCCCAACCCTGCGATGAGGTGAGTCCCCACCTGGCCGGGATAATCAGTATTAAGTCGAGACAATAATTCCCAGGTTTTTTGCCAGCGGTCACCCTTAACCCGGGCATAGATATCCGGTGAAGCAGCATCCAGGGCTAAGGCAATCCTGGCAAATCCAGCATCCAGTAATTCCCGCCCCTCTTTTTCCCCATGGATCACGCAGGAGGTATTAACCGCAACACCCTCCTCCGCCAGGCTTCTTCCATAAGCAAGGAGCTGTTTATGATTGCCGGGGGCATCGGTAACCTGAAAACAGACCCTTCCCAGTAAACCCTCCCGGCAGGCAAAAATTAGGCGGGGAAAAACTTCTTCCCAGCTGTAAAGGGGCCAGGTTACCCGGGATAGATACCTGCTCCCTCCATCATTATGGGCCCCCCGCGGGCAAAAGCTGCAGGAATTGCGACAGCTTTCTCCCAGAAGCAAATAAGCCGTTGTGGGAAGGGTGTCATTCCTGTTCTGACTTAAGCCCAAAACCGCTGCAGTTCCACTGGACACACCTACCATTCCCATAAAGCACAGCACTCCTCGCTGATGATCGGGTTTTGGCCAGGAATTGCCGGTTGCACTATCCCGGCAAAACCCAGGGCCAGGGCCCTTCGATCCAGTTCTACCCGGTATTTCCCCCCGGGGCGCATACAGCCCAGAATCAGGGGAAGGCCAGACAGGCTCTGTTTGGCTTCCTGGAGAAACTCAAGAACTCCATCCAGGTTCGGGACCCGAGAGGGCAATAATGGAGATTGGAGTCGGGGCATGTACACCAGAAAAACTACAGCAGGAGGAGGATATTCTTCCAGGAGCTTAATAACAAGTTTTTCCCCGGAAAAATCAGTTCCCTCCAGGCCGATCAGGATATGGGGAATGACCCTGGTCCGACTCCAGACCCGCTTATAGGAATGGGCATAATCTAAAAAAGAGTGGTTCTTAAGTCCCAGTACTTTTTTAATTACCCGGTTACTTCCGTGTAGATCATGAGAAATGGTGTGAGCATAGGGCTCAATTAAATCCAGCCCCTTCCGGTCAAGCAGGGTCACATGAAAGTTCAGAGGGCCCTGCCCCTGCAGCCAGGCCAGGTCTTCTTTTGAGGGCAAATAAACCTGCCCATTTTTATCGCAGCCCCCACTGATCAACAGACTGTTATAATCAGTTTCGCTTTTTGGGGGTACTTCTTTTAGAGGAGTCATGTTTTGCAAAAAATGGCCCCGGCAGTGTTCACAATTTAAAGCACATGCTCCTCCCGAGACCGAGACCGTTCGGGTTCTTTCCGGATAAAAAAATATGGGGGGAGGGGTACCGGTAATTAAAGAAGCCGGCCGCAGTCTGTTGTCTGCGGCCGGTTCCCTGTTTTTAATCACTGTTCTGGTTCCCACTTTAAAATGGGGTTGCGGGCGGCCCCGGCTTCATCCAGACGACGAACTGGGGTAGTATAAGGGGCTCCTTTTAATTTTTCCGGATCCTCCTCCGCCATTTTTGCGATTTCCTCCATGACTTCGATAAATCTATCCAATGTTTCTTTGCTTTCAGTCTCGGTGGGCTCAATCATCATGGCCTCTTCCACAATCAGTGGGAAGTATACCGTCGGGGGATGTATTCCATGGTCCAGGAGGTTTTTAACAATATCGGTGGTGGTAACTCCATGCTCATCTTTTTGTTTTTTACCCGACAGGACAAATTCGTGCATGCAGTTGCGATGGTACTTCAGGTAATAAGTGTCCGCCAGATTCTCCATTATATAATTGGCATTGAGTACTGCATCCTCGCTGACCTGCTTCAAGCCCTGGGCCCCCATCATTCTTATATAGGTGTAGGCCTTAATCAGGACTCCAAAATTACCGAAAAAGGAGCGAACCCGGCCAATGGACTGGGGACGGTCATAATCGAAGAAATACTGTCCATCTTCTTCTTCAATTAAAGGACAGGGCAGGAAGGGAATCAGCTTATCCTTGACTCCTACCGGTCCCGACCCGGGACCTCCGCCTCCGTGAGGAGTTCCAAATGTTTTGTGCAGGTTGTAGTGGATAATATCAAAACCCATATCACCCGGGCGAGAATAGCCCATTATCGCATTGGCATTGGCTCCATCATAATAGAGGAGACCTCCCGCCTCACGAACCAATCGGCAAATCTCGGTAATATTGGATTCATAAAACCCAAGGGTATTGGGGTTGGTAATCATCAAACCCGCCACCTGATCATCCAGAACTTCCTTCAGCGCTTCAAGATCAACACAGCCTGTTTCAGAAGAGGGGATTTCCACTGTTTCATAGTCAACCATGGTAACCGAAGCCGGGTTGGTCCCATGGCCGGAATCAGGAATAATTATTTTCTTGCGTTGCTCCTGGCCCCGGTGGCGGTGATAGGCCCGCATCAGCATCAGCCCGGTTAGTTCACCGTGGGCTCCGGCGGCAGGTTGCAGAGTAAGTCGATCCATTCCTGCGATTTCACAGAGGTACTTCTCCAGATCATGCATCATTTTCAGGGCACCCTGGGTCATTTCTTCACTCTGATAGGGGTGCAGTCCGGCCAGACCCGGCAGGCGGGAAACATCTTCATTAATCTTGGGATTATATTTCATGGTACAGGAACCCAGGGGATAAAAACCGTTATCCACACTGTGATTTAACTGAGAGAGATTAATATAGTGGCGCAAAACCTCTCCTTCTGCAACTTCAGGCAGCGGGGCCGGGTTTTTTCTCTGCACCTTTTCCGGCAGGATATCATTTTTCGAGGGAACATCAAGTCCTGGTAGGGAATAGCCAATTTTTCCCGGACGGCTTTTTTCAAAAATCAGATCTTTATTCTTCATCTAAACTCCCTCCAATCCGGCAGCAAATCGATCTAACTCATCCCGGGTCCTGCTCTCTGTTACACAGACCAAGAACCAGTCTTCCATGCCTTCATAATAGGGCTGAAGGTGAATGCCGGGCAGGAAGCCGCGATCCACCATCTTTTCCTGGATAGAAGTAAAGGGACGATTGGCCTTTACCACAAATTCCTTAAAACTGGGTCCTTCAAAGGGAACAGTGTACCCCGGCAGGGCTGCAATTTTTTCCTTGAGATAATTGGCCTTCTGCAGGCAATGCTGAGCTACCTCCTGCAGGCCTTCTTTGCCCATAAGATTAAGATAAGCTGCTGCAGCCAGGGCATTTAAGGCCTGATTGGTGCAGATATTTGAGGTAGCCCGGTGGCGGCGAATATGCTGCTCCCGGGTCTGGAGGGTCATAACAAAACCCCTCTGACCATCAACATCCTTGGTCTGACCAATCAAGCGTCCTGGCATTTTTCGGACCAGCTTTTGCGTGGCCGCAAAAAAGCCCAGGTGCGGACCTCCAAAGGAGACGGGATTGCCCAGAGGCTGCCCTTCACCCAGGGCAATATCACAATCATAATCACCCGGGGGAACTAACACCCCCAGGGAAATTGGATCAACTACGCTGATCAGGAGGGTTTTCTTGCCCTTTTCTTTTAGTTCACTGATGGGAAAAGGATCCTCAACCTGACCAAAAAAGTTGGGGTTCTGGAATACAATTGCTGCTGTCTGATCATCTACTTCTTCCCCCATGGCTTCAACATCAGTCAGGCCCTCTTTATGGGGGATTTCTACTACCTCCAGTCCGGTAGCCTGAGCATAGGTTTGCACAGTTTCCCGGTACTGGGGATTTACAGTCTGGCTGATAACAATTTTATCCAGGCGGGTGGTGGCGGAAGCCATTAAAACTCCCTCCGCCAGAGCTGAAGCTCCATCATACATGGACGCATTGGCCACATCCATTCCGGTCAGCATGCAGATCAGGGTCTGAAATTCAAAAATATTCTGCAGGGTTCCCTGACTAACCTCGGCCTGATAAGGGGTATACGCGGTGTAGAATTCGCTGCGGGATACAATATGATCAATGGCTGCTGGAATATAGTGGTCAGCAACCCCGCCTCCCAAAAAGGAAACCATGGAAGAAGCAGGCCGATTAACATTGGCAATCTGGGTTAAAAGCCGGCGAGCTTCCATTTCGGAAAGGGGTTCAGGCAGGTCCAGCTCCCCCTTAAAACGTACCTGTTCCGGGATACAACATCCAAAAAGTTCTTCAATAGAACTGAGCCCGATGGACTCCAACATTTCTTTGCGAGAAGCCTCGTTGTTGGGCAAAAATTGATGATTCATTTTACCACCTACTCCAGAGTTTTTTTATAGGTTTCACTGTCCATTAATTGATCCAGTTGACTCTTATCCGATAGCTCAATGGCAATAATCCAGCCTGCCCCGTGCGGATCTTCATTAACCACCTCGGGAGAATCCTCAAGATCTTCATTAATCTCAACTACTTTTCCGGACAAAGGCATGAAAAGGTCGGAAACAGTTTTCACTGACTCCACTACCCCAAAGGTATCGCCCATTTCAAACTCTTCGTCCAAATCGGGCAACTCAACAAAAACAATGTCTCCCAGCTGTTCCTGGGCATAATGAGTTACCCCCACATAAGCTTTGCCGTCCTCTACTCGAACCCATTCATGATCTTCAGTGTACTTTAATTCCTCCGGATACATAAATCAACTACCTCCTTTTGTAAAATGGTATTTTTACTACCTCGGCCCCCAGGAGCCTTTTTCTGATTCTAATATCTAATTTACTACCTGCTTTAGCAAATTCCTTTTTCACCATCACAATTCCCATATTTTTTTCCAGGGTTGGCGAATAGGTGCCGCTGGTAACAAAGCCAACTTCTTCCCCGTTGACCTCTACAGGATACCCCTGGCGGGGAATGCCTTTATCTTTCATTTCAATTCCTGCAATTCTTCTTTCAACGCCTTTTTCCGCTACCTCCAGGAGGGCATCGCGACCAATGAAATCATCCTTCTCCAGGTCAACAAATATTTTCAAGCGGGCCTCCAGGGGATTGATTTTGGGCCCCAGTTCATGGCCGTACAGGGGCAAACCAGCCTCAAAACGAAGTGTATCACGGGCCCCCAGACCGCAGGGCTGCAGGTCAAACTCTTTTCCTGCCTCCCATATGGCTTCAAAAATCGTCACAATACCGTCATTGGGAGCATAAATTTCAAAACCGTCTTCTCCAGTATAGCCGGTGCGGGAAACAAGGCATTCCTGCCCTGCAATTCGCCCCTCAGAATTACCCCAGAAAAACTTAATTTCCTCGAGGTTGTGATCATAAACTTTTTGCAAAAGTTCCTGGGCCCGGGGCCCCTGCAGGGCTAACTGCCCGGTGGCCAGGGATTGATTGGTGATCTGCACATCAAATTCCCCGGTGTTTTCCTGAACCCATTCCCAGTCCTTATCCTGGTTGGCAGCATTAACTACAAATAAGAAGCGATCTTCCCCCAGGCGGTAAACCAGGAAATCATCAACCACTCCACCATCGGGATAGCACATGGGGGTATAAAGAATCTGATTCACTTTTAGCCGGGCGGCATTGTTGGCTATCAGTTTTTGCACCGCCTCCAGCGCCTGGGGGCCCTTGAATTCAAATTCTCCCATGTGGGACACATCAAAAATTCCCACCCCATTCCGAACTGCTTTATGTTCTTCAATAATCCCATCAAACTGCACCGGCAGCTTATAGCCGGCAAAATCAACTACCTTCCCTCCCAGCTCCACGTGCCAGTCGTAAAGAGGGGTTTTACGGGTCAATAAAAACACCTCCATAAATAAAATTGGACACAGCAGTCTTATTGGCCGACCACTCTGTCCCCGGTACCTGAGAGATTATAATTACCCCTTCGGTGACCAGCTGCCTGGTCTCTCCAGAGTTCTGTCCAGAAACGGTCCTTGGACCTGAGCGTTTCTTCAAAATTGGCCTATCTTTGAATTACGCCTTCGGTGTCCTCGAGGGAACTCTCCCGCTTCTTTCATCCAACTTTATAAATACATCCAGAAAAAGTATACCATATTTTTATTTCTGTGGCAAATTATACAGCAATAGAACTGGGACATTCTTTCTGGACAGGGCACCTGGAACAGAGAGGACGCCGCGCCTTACATATTTCACGTCCATGGGAAATCAAAAGGTGATGGAATTTTATCCACTCTTTTTCCGGATAAATTGCGGTAACATCCTTTTCCACCTGTTCGGGGGTCTGCCCCTGGCTCAAACCCAGGCGCCGGGAAACCCGGAAAACATGGGTATCAACGGGAAAGCTGGCCCGGGCAAAAGCAACTGCCAGAACCACATTGGCACTTTTCCTGCCCACACCCGGCAGGGACATTAACTCTTCTCTGCTTCCCGGAACCTGACCATTGAAATCTCTTAAAAGCATCTGGGCAGTATTTATTAAGGCCCGAGCCTTATTCCTAAAAAGGCCAATCCCCCTGATTAATTTTTCCAGTTCATCCGGGTGGGCAGCAGCAAGTTTTTCCGGAGTGGGATATTGGGCAAATAGCCGGGGAGTAACTTTGTTAACCTGTTTATCAGTGGTCTGGGCCGAGAGAATTACTGCCAGCAAAAGTTGAAAAGGGCTGGAGTATTCCAGTGCGGTTGTCGGTTCACCATAGTAGGACCTCAATCTCTGGATATAAAAGTCTGCTTTTTCTCTGGCCATTTTTTCACCCCGGGTTTTCCCCAATTAATTAATTTCAAAAATCTGAACGGAAACGGCGGAAAAAGGAATCGTCCCCGTAGTAAATCCTACCTCCCGCCTTTACTTGCAGGAGATTTTTTTCCCTGTATTCCTCAATTGTCGACCGGTCATTGGCAAAAATAATATCCCCATGGCTTTCAATACTGATACTGGGATTACCTTCAACTAAACTTTCAAACCCGATAAAGATATGCCCTTGACTGGCTTTTATATTCAAGTCTGGGTTCCCAGTAATGTGCTCTCTAAAGCGCAGATAGATATTTCCCCTCTCGGATTCAATATTGACCGTGGCGTTGCCGCTGATATGCCCCCGGAAATCTAAATTGATATCCCCTTTTTCAGCAAAATCAAAGTTTTCATTGCCACCAATATTTCCAACAGCAATTTCTTCCTCAGGGAGAATTTCTCTCTCAGGAAGCAGTTGTATCGTTCCCAGGCCAAAGACAAGGACCAGAATAATCACAATAATAATAAGTTCTTCCATGATTTTCCCTCCTTCCAGGCCAGTCTCCAACCGAAAAGGCTTAATTCTCCGGCTAAGGCCGCGGGGGAAAAATAACCCCCGCGGTTTTCACCCTCTTACTCTTGATCTTCTTCCTCCTCTTCTCCTGTCAGCTCTTTTTGTTTCTCATGATAACGAGCCATTTCCCTCAATTTTTCCTGAACTTTTAGATTAATAGTTCCCCGGGGATAATGTCCTTTACTGTTTATTTTACCGGCCTTCTCTCCGGTCAACAGCTCAATTCCCTCATCAACGGTTTTTATGGAGTGGATGGAAAACTTATCTTCAGCAATTGCTTCTTTAACTTCTTCAGAAAGGAGGAGGTTTTTCCGATTGGCCTCGGGAATAATAACCGCTGCCCCTTCCTTTATTCCCCGAACCCGGGTTGCATTGAAAAAGCCTTCAACTTTTTCTGTGATACCACCCACAGGTTGAATTTCTCCCTTTTGATTGACCGAACCCGTTACAGCAAAATTCTGTTGGATTGGGGTCTGAGAAAGGCTGGATAGCAGGGCAAACAATTCCGCTGCTGAAGCACTGTCGCCTTCAATTCCCGAATACATCTGCTCAAAGGTAAGGCTGGCGGAAAGGGATAGGGTGGTATCCTGGGCATACCTGTAACCCAGGTAACCGCTTAAGATTAATACTCCCTTGCTGTGAATCTGCCCGCTCATTTTAACTTCCCGCTCAATATTTACTATTCCTGCCTTACCCAGAAAGGTGTTAGCGGTAATTTTTACCGGGTGACCAAATTGATAATCGCCCATGTTGCTTACCGAAAGTCCATTGATCTGCCCCACTTTTTCCTGATCAAAATCAAAAAGCAGGGTCCCCTCTTCAATCATGGTATGCAGTTTGGATTCAACCCGGTTAAAGCGATAGGTTTTTTCCTTAATTGCTTTCTGTACATCCTGTTGATCCACGATTTTTTTGCCCTCCTGTCGGGCATAGGTCTCTGCTTCATAAATAATTTCCACCAGTTCATTGAAGCGGGTGGAAAGTCGGCCATGATGACTGGCTATCCGCGAACTGTATTCCGCAATAGCTATAACTCCCTCCCGGTTAAAATGAAGCAGATCTTCCTGATGACAGTGGGTAGCAATAAAAGAAGCCAGTTTGTTAACATTTTCCCGGTCAGCTTCCATTTCAATGTCAAAATCTGCTTTAATTTTAAAAAGCTTGCCAAAATCCTCATCATAATGATAAAGGATATTGTAAAATAAGGGACTGCCAATCAGTATTACTTTAACCCGCAGGGGGATGGCCTCGGGCTTTAAGGTAGCCATGGTCATGTAACCCAGATGCTCACCAATATTTTCAATTATTACCCGTTGATTTTTTAGTGATCTTTTTAAAGCATCCCAGGCCTGATAATGGCTGAGAATATCCCGGGCCTGAATAATCAGATAACCTCCATTGGCTTGATGCAGACTGCCCGGTTTAAGCAGGGTGAATTCGGTTTCCATCGTTCCCATCCTGTTCCGGTATTCGGCTTTTCCTGTCAGGTTGGTGTAGGTCGGGTTGCTCTCCTGAATAACTGGCGCCCCCTCCAGCTCGGAATTGTCAATAAACAGGTTAACCCGGTATTTGCGACGGGGATCCTCCTGGCGCCGGCTCAGGAAAGGCAGTTGGGGCTCTTCCTCATCACCTTCTTTAAAGTCATCAATATTTTCAATGATATCCTCCCGGACTGCTTCCAGGTATTTAACCAGTTTTTCATACTGGGAATTCTCTTCTTTCAGTTCATTAATTGGATCGTCTACAGCCATATGGGCTATATTTTTATCCAGATCCTGAAGAGCTTTTTTGGCTTCCCGATCTATCTGGCGGACCTGACGCATGGCATCTGAAACTTCTTCCTGGACTTCCTGGGATACCTGGGAAAGCCGATCCTTTTCTTCTTTGCTCAGCTGATCATAGTCCTCCTGTTTCATGGGCTGGCCATCTTTTGCAGGGATGGTAAAAATCCCGGTGCTTTTTTTCTGGATAATAAAACCCTTTTCCCGGGCCGATTGATCCAGCTGGCTCATTATGGACTGCTGTTTATCCTTATATTTTTTTAATAGATCACTTTTCTGGCGTTCATAATCTTCACCCTCAAAAGTTTTCTTAATTTCAGCCTGAACCTCTTCAATTAACTGGTCCATTTTCTTGCTGAAATTTCTACCCTCCCCCGGGGGAAGGTTGATGGCCATCGGCTGATCCGCCATCTGGAAGTTATGAACATAAATCCAGTCCTCGGGGGTTTCTTCTTTTTTAGCCAGGCGGTTGGTATAGTTTTTAATGTAAGTAATTTTCCCGGTTCCCGGTGCTCCGGAAACAAACACGTTATATCCGGTCTTTTTTACCGATAGCCCAAATTCTACAGCTTTTACCGCCCGGTTCTGTCCGATCATTTCCTGCAGGGGAATAATCTCATTGGTTGACTGGAAAGGAGTTAATAATTTTTCAAACTTGCTTTCCAAATCGGAAAAACCTATCTTTTTGGCCATAAAACCACTTCCTTTCAGGTGAAAAATTTGTTTTGCAAAAAGGAACTTAATTTTTTCGCAGACCCCGCCGGATTTTTTCCCTCAATTATCAGGTCAAAAGCAGGAATTTTCTTCAAGTAACTGGAGTAAAGGGGATCGTAATAATCTCTTAATAAAATAAAAGTAAAGTTGAAAAAATCTTTCCGGTCCAGGGCTTTTTGCAGTTCAAGCCAGGTTTTTTTTCCTGCTCTTTTAATCAGGTTTTTTTCTATTTTATATAAACCTTTTCGCGCCTGAGCCAGCAATTCCTCTTCTTCTACCGGGGAACAATAATTATGAACAATCCATTCCACCCTTTCTTCCCGGGGAGTATCCAGGAAAATATTTATCCCTGCTTCCCGCTCTCCCTCTAAAAGAAATTCTGGCAGATAAACATCCCCCACACGTTTTGATTCCCCTTCAACTAAAAGCAAAGGATAAGAACCCAGTTGTTCCATTTTTTTCCACAAAAGGGCGTCAAATTTTTTCTGCCCCACCCTGCCGGAAAACCCCAGGTGCCCAAAAACAGAGCCTCGGTGTCCGGCCAACTGTTCCAGATTCAGGACGGGAAATCCTTCTCGATCCAGTAAACGCAGAACTTCAGTTTTACCCGCACCGGCCAGGCCGTGCAGGGTAATCAGGGGACCGGAACAATTATAGTTTTTCAAAAATTCCAGTATAAAACGTCGAAATTCCCGGTACCCTCCCTCCAGGCGATAACCGGGAATATCTAAAAACTCACTGATTTGGCATACTGCCAGACTGCGCAGTCCGCCCCGGGCACAGAATAATACCGGGGTCTTTATAGGAATAATTGCGGCCAGGTCCTCCATTAATTCGGACAGGCGGGGGGTTATGAATTTTAAGCCCAAAAAACGGGCCCGGGTGGGATCTTCTTCCCGGTAGACCTTTCCCAGGCATGCATACTCTTCATCTCCGAAAAGGGGAATATTTATTGCCCCGGGGATGGACCCTTCACCAAATTCTCCGGGCGTGCGGAGGTCAATAAATCCTGGCCTTTGTATTTCCAGGCTGGCTGCAAAGGAAATGGGTTTCATGATGGTGGTTCCACAATTGATATGCTGGAATATTCTCCCTGTAAAAAATCGTGGAGCAACATCTCCAGGTGGGAGGGAGTTATTCTCTCCAGGGCGGAAAAATGATCCACCAGTTCCAGACCGCGGCGATAGTCTTTAACAAACTGGCCGGCAAGAACCTCCAGAGAATTCAGGCCCGCAACAAACCCCCCCCAGATTTTTTTCCGGGCCCGGTCCAGGTCAGCGGGATCTATCCCTTCCTTTTTTGTTTTTTCCAGAACTTTGAAAATCCTTTCTACCAGTTCCTGGGGATGATTGGTTCCCCCCCCGATTACAAAATAACCGAAGCTTTTTTCCCCGGAAAAACCAGCTGCAAACCCATCATCAATTAAACCTTCATCATACAACTCGTAAAACGCCGGGGAACCTGTTCCAAAAAGGATGTCAGCCAGGAGGGCAAAAGAAAGTTCCCGGGCTAATAGTTCCCTGCTCTGACGGGGCTGCTCATTAATTTTAAAACCCAGCTGCATTATTGGCTGGCCCAGGCTGAATTGTTCCCGGCTTTCTTTCTTTTTTACCCGGGAGGGCTCTTCGGGACTCATAAAGGATATACTGGGGGTCTCTCCGGACCACTGCCGGGCCTGGTTTCGAGCAATAGAATCGCATATTTCTTCGATATTGATATCTCCAATCACTGCCAGAACCAGGTTTTCCGGGTGATAAAAAGTGTCATGACAAAAACGGAGCAGGTCCTGATCAATAATACCAATACTATCTCTGGTTCCGGCAATATCATTACGGACTGGATGTTGAAAATAAAGGTTCTGCAGCAGGTTGAAAAACACCCGCCAGCCAGGATGATCTTTATACATAGAAATCTCCTGGGCTATTACCTTTTTCTCCCGGGCAATGGATTCGGGTGTCATATAAAGGTTTTGGACAAAATCCAGGAGCAAATCAAGGCATTTTTCCAGGTTTTCAGTGGTAGAAAAAAGATAACTGGTACCAACAAAGCTGGTATAGGCATTACAGGAAGCACCCAGGGAGGCAAAATGATCAAAAACACTGCCTCCTTCTTTATCAGCAAATAGTTTATGCTCCAGGAAATGGGCTGTTCCTTCGGGTATTTCCACTTCTCTACCCTCCACCTTAACCCGGACCTGAATGGAACCCAAAGGGGATTCCAGGATAGCATATTTCTTTTGATAGCCGGGGATATTCCAGAAAGCAGCCGCCAGACCATTAGAAAACTTTTTGAGTACCGGTTTTTCCCGTAGGAGAGTTTCTTTTAAATCTACCATTAGCTTCCCTCCTCGTCGGGCTCCAGAAAAAATAGGGTATCCTTTTTCACTTCACTCATAACCCGGGCCACATCGTTTTTCTCCACCTTTTCAATCTGCTCCATTAACTCCCTGCGGTTCTGCTGCAGGGAGTTAATGGCATTGATCAGTTCAACCCCAATCAACTCCAGGGCATCATCCTCAATTATTTTTAACTGACTGCCCAGGGCTTTTTTGGTAAAGCTCAATTCTTCTGATTTAATTTTCCCATTAACAATTTTGGCCCATTCTCCTTCAATAATATCCAGAGTTTCCTCCAACTGCTCCCCATCTATTCCCGCAGAAACAGTCATTAAACCCTTGGTTGATTCCACCCGGGAGAAAATATAATAAGCAAGGCCCTGCTCCTCCCTGACTTTTCTAAACAGTCGAGAATGGGGAAAACCAGCAAGGAGACCATTTGCTACCAGGAGGGTAGCGAAATCAGGGCTCTGCCTGTTAATTCCGGTTCTGAAACCAATATTCAATTTGCCCTGGGATATGATGTCCTTTTCCACCACAATTTTCTCCGGACGGTTGGGAATAAAAACACCATTGGGTTCAATGGAATAAATATTTTCCCGGGGAGGAAATTTTTCTCTGATCCATTCTATGATCTTCTCTGCCCCGATATTTCCCACAAAAAATAAATATAGGGGGGCCTGATTTCGTACTTCCAGATAATGCTGCATCAGTTGTTCACCGGTAATTTTCTGGAGAGCCTCCCTGTTTCCATAACGAAAAATGGAAAAGGGTTCTCCCTGGCACATTTCCTGAAAACATCTTTCCAGGGCATATTCCATTTTATTGTTTTTCAGGTTAATTATTTCTTCTTCCAGGGTCCTTTTTTCACTTTCCAGGTACTGTTGTTTAAAAGTGCCACCCGGAAGAAAGGGATCAAAGATAATCCCCTGTAAAATATCCAGGGCAGCGGGGAAAATATCCTCCTTCATGGGCAGAAAAGAGTTTTTTACCGTTTCCAGGGTAAAATCAATCAGCTGCCATTCCCCTCTTTTGCGAACATCGACCGCCAGATCGGTCCCGAAAAGTTCTTCCAGGCGCCGAATCAGGGCCATGCTTTCCGGGTATTCAGCGGAACCCCGGTAAAGCACAAATGGCAGGAGGGCATTGGCCGAAGCTTTTTCCGCCTCAAGAGGCAGGGGCATTATGCATTTCAGGGTGTTGGTTTTAAACTTATCCGTGGGCAGGTGATAGAGATACAGGCCAACCTCTGGCAGAAAATGCCGGGAAAAATTAAAATTGTTCATCAAGACCTTCCTCCTCGATTATGGCCCCCATCTGTTCCAGAATTTGCTGGAGTTCTTCCTGTTTTTCTCCGTACAGGTTCCAATCACCCTCTCTTAAAGCTTCCTGGCCCAGCTCATAAGCCTCCTGGGCCTGAATTATTAAATCGTTTAAATCGCGGGATAGAGGCTCATCTGGAACCGGAAGCTCCTCTTCAATTATAACTTCTTCCTCCATCGCAATTTCTTCCTCCAACAGTTCATCTTCTTCTATCAATTGATCCAGTTCTTCCTGGGTTTTTTCACCCAGAAGAGCCTGCAGGGCCAGTTCAACTGTGGGTTCCATAACCACCCTTTCTCCAGTGGTCATAATTACCCTCCGCAACTGGGGTATTTCCGCCTGTTCTGACTGCAAAAAGACCGGCTCTACATAAAGAACTGTATCTCCAATGGGTAACACCATGAGATTGCCCCGGATGACCCGGGAACCATGTTGATCCCAGAGAGAAATCAACTGGGATATAGCATCATTCTGGTCGATCTGGGCCTCAATCTGCATTGGACCAAAAACCAGCCGGTCCTTGGGGAAGTTGTACTGGATCATCTCGCCATAATTGTCCGGATCGCAGCGGGCAGCAAGCCAGGCCACCATGTTATTTCTTCCCACCGGGGTAAACGGGGTCATCAAAATAAAATTGGCTTCTTCCTCCCCCGGCAACTGCATCATGGTATAGTAGGGGGTCATCTGAATAGTGGAACCGCCATATCTTTCCTGGGGTAGATCCCATTGATCTTCCCGGTTATAGAAAACCCGGGCATTCCGCATATGATAGGTGGTTAACATTTCACTCTGTATGCTAAAAATGTCCTCAGGGTAGCGGAAATGTTTTTCCAGCCCTGGGGGAAAATCCTCCAGAGGCTGAAACATATCGGGGAAAATCTTCTGATAGGTTTGAATTATGGGATCATCGTCATCTACCACGTAAAAATCAACACTACCATGATAGGCATCAATAACTATCTTAACCGAGTTTCGAATATAATTTAATCCTCCCCGGGAGGTTTCGGAATAGGGGAACATGTCGCTGATGGTATAGGCATCCTGAACCCAAACAATTCTTCCATCATGAATAACAGTATAGGGATCACCATCATAGGCCAGGAAAGGAGCAATTTTCCGGACCCTATCGTGGATTGATCGATCAAACATCAAGCGGCTTTCCGCATTAATATCCCCGGCTAAAAACAATTGAAAACTATTGAAACGCAGGGCCAATAAGAGGCGCTGCAGTCTGTTTCCTACGGGAATCCCTCCCTCTCCAGTGTAATCATAATAAATGTTCTGATCCCCACTGGGATAATGGAATTCTTCGCCTTCATTTCTGGCCACCACAAATTCATTTTCCATTTCCCCAAAATAAATGGCCGGGTTATTCAGAGGAATATCCTCGGGAAAAACAGGAGGTATATCCCGAATTATCATTTCAGGAAACCCTTCTGGTGTAGCCATATTAACCGGACTCATAGCCATACCCAGGCCGTGGGTATAACGCAGGGCCTGATTAACCCAGGTCTTTGCTCTTTCGGGGAGTTGTCTCTGATCCAGTTCCCGGGGAGCCAGCATGACCTGCCGGTATTCTCCATCAATCTTATAGCGATCAATATCAATCCGATTAAATACATAATAGGGTCGTCTTTCTTCCAGTTGACGATAGGTTTCCAGTATCGGTCTCCAGTCCCAGATCCGGACATTATTAATGGTATCTGAATACTGATCAACTACTTCCCAATCCAATTCTCCGGTAAAGGAAAAATCCCTCTCCTCTATCTGATGCAGATTAAAAGCAAAATTAGTCATCTCTATATTGTTACTGATATATTCTTCTTCCATGGCTATTTCATTGGGTTCCACCCGCAGCCGCTGCACCACGTTGGGATAAATGGTAGTCAGGGCAAAAGCAACAACCAGCCAGCCCACAACCAGGTACAGCACGTGTTTTTTGGAGCGAATAAAAATAGAAAATAGAGTAATGACACCAATTATTATCAGGGCTACACTTAAAATATTATAAACCGGAAGACGCACCGTTGCATCAACATAGCCCGGGCCAAAGACCACACCATCTTCAGAAAACATCAACCGGTAAATATCCAGCCGATAGCCCCAGGCCCGCAAAAACATTAAGATTGCACCCAGACCCAGTAAATGCTTCTGGGCCAGGGGCGGCAAACGCAGGGAGCGAATTGAAGGCCGGGCCAGGAAAAAATAACCTGCTCCCACTACCACCAGGGTAATCACTACCATTAACAGGCCGGAATCAAATAAGAAGCGGAGAAAAGGCAGTTCAAACACATAAAACCCGGCATCCCGCCCCAGGATAGGATCTGCAAGATCAAAGCTGGTTCCATTCAGGAAAAAAAGAAACTGCCGCCAGGCTTCAGGATTAACAGCACTGAAAACAATTGCCAGGAAAAGAGAAAACGCGGCGGTTATCAGGGTTAAAGAACGTCGGGAAAGATTCTCCAGAAAAGAAAGGTCCGCTTCCTGCCCCCCGATATCAATAACATTGGAAGCAGCCTGCTGAACAAATTTCTGGTAAATAACCTTTTTTAAAATCATAAAATTTACCAGGAAAAACAAAAAGTGGATGGCAACCTGAATAATCCTGATACCCCAGTTAGTTCCGAGTATTTTCAAAAAAGTACTGAGGTAACCCACCTCCTGAAACCACAGAATATCCACATAAAAATTAATCAAAACCCCACCAAAAAAGATCAAACCAAGTAATACAGCCAGAAAAAACCATCGAAGTTTTACTTTTTTGCCCATTAATCTCCCTCCGCTTCTAATTGTTCAAACATAAAAAAAGGCCCTAGGGCCTTTATAATAGGTTGAGTTCATCAAAACTAAAAAACCCTTTTTTGTGTATAACCACGTGATCCAGAATTTCAATTCCCAGAATTTCCCCCGCTTTTACCAGCCGCTTGGTTCGAAGAACGTCTTTTTTATTGGGGTGATTTTGAATGGAATTTACATTTTGGGCAATAATCAGGGAAGTCTCACCCTTAAACAGTATGGGCAGTCGGAAAATTACCTGGGGATCAAAGGAAAGCTGCTGTCTGGTTCCCTCCCCGATGGTTTCCCAGGTTAGGAGGCGATTGTCCTCATCAACCAGGAAAATCATCAACCGCTTTTTTTCCGGTTCATTATATTTTCGGAAGAGGTTATAGACATCCTGGGGTTGCTTGATTAGCTGCCCATGATCTTCAATTAAGGCCTTCCTCTGAAGTGAGCAAACAGTCAAAAATTCTTTAACCGTAGATATTTCCTCCAGACGGCTGTGAAAATCTATCAGGTCATCAGGCTGAAAATTGGACTGTCGCTGGGCCAGCATGATTTCCTCGGGGGTCAGCTCCGGGTGATCGGAAATATCCGCCGGTTGATCTTTCTGGAAAGGGTTTTGACTCAAAAGCTGGTATTCCTTGCGGTGACAGGAGGAACATTCAAAAGTCACAAAGGTTGTGCCTGCATATTTTCCTATATTCTGATCAAAAGTTCCCACGCCAAGGATATCTTTTTCCCTAACTTCTGCACCACACTGGGAACAAAATATTTTCATGGAAGTCTACCCCCTTTCACTCTCTTTTTATTACTTCCTACTTCGCTATAAAACCCGTAAACCCTTTTAAAGAAGGTCAGGAATTTTCTACCGGGCCAGCCGCTCGGTCCTTTTTCTGACCTCCCACTTAACTTTCTCCAGGTCAATTGTAGGAAACTCTCCTCGGTCATAAATCACCTGACCGTCAACCAGAGTAGTTTGCACATCGCTGCCCCGGGCACTGTAAATCACATGCGCAGTAGGATCAAATACCGGAGTCAGATGTGGACTATCAAGGTTGAGAAGAATTATATCAGCTTTTTTGCCTTTTTGCAAACCGCCAATCTCCGATTCCAGGCCCAGAATTCCTGCCCCCATCCTGGTACCCATATCAAGAACCGTTCCTGCAGGAAGATCCTGGGCATTGCTCCCGCTAACTTTCTGCAAAAGGGAGCCCGCTTTCATTTCGGAAAAAAGATCCAGAGAATTATTACTGCCCGGACCATCAGTTCCCAGGCCCACCTGAACACCCTGGCCCAGGAGCCGGGAAACAGGAGCAATTCCACTGGCCAGTTTCATATTGCTCTGGGGATTGTAGGCTACTCCCACCTGATTTTCCCTTAAAATCTCTATATCCTCCTCCTCCAGGTGCACGCAGTGAGCCGCCAGGGTTTTGTGTTCAAAAATTCCCAGATCCAGCGCCCACCGCACCGGGGTTTTTCCAAATTCACCCTGTATTTGTTCAATTTCATCCCGGGTTTCAGCCAGATGAATGTGAACTGGCAGCTCATGTTTTTCGGCCTGGGCCAGAACTTTTTTCATGAAGGGCGGGGGACAGGTATAGGGGGCATGAGGAGCCAGCATGGTTCTAATCCGACCCTGTGCTGCTCCCTGCCAGTTCCGGGCAAACTCCACAGTTTTATCCAACTGCTGCTCCGCCTCCGGCTGAAGGCCTACCAACCCCCAGCTCAATACAGCCCTTATTCCTGATTCCTGAACCGCTTTCCCCACCTGATCCATGGCAAAATACATATCAGCAAAGGTGGTGGTCCCCGAGGAAATCATTTCAGCAATAGCCAGCAGGGAGCCCCAGTAGATATCCTCCGGCGTAAGCTTTGCCTCCAGGGGCCAGATATAATCCTCCAGCCAGGTCATCAGGGGGAGATCATCTGCATAACCCCTGGTGTAAACCATTCCAGCGTGGGTATGGCAGTTAACTAAACCAGGAAGGGCCAGGCAATTTTCCGCCTCTAATTCCCGATCCGCTGAATAATCCCGAGAATCTTCATCACCACAGGAAACAATAACCCCATTCTCAATAAGGATATCTCCGGCAATAATCCCTTTTTCCTGATGCATCATTTTTCCATTTTTTATTTTTAATCTCATTATCTAATTCCTCCATTTTTTCTTTTTGCACTTACCTTTTTTTTCTATAATAACCTCTAACTTACCTGCCGCATAAAATCATTCTTTAGCGATTATAACCATAATTTCTCCATTCTCTACAGGTGGATGATTACCGCTTCTTATCACTCCCCAGACCTGCCAGACCTGTATGGTTCAACTAAATCTATCTCTGCCCTTTTTTATCCTTTTCCCTGCCCCAGTTATCTTTGTTTTGAACTTCTGCAATCTGATATTTCTTGCTGTTATAGATTATAAGTTCATTTTTTGATTGTGGCCAATCAACCGGGCCCGCCAAACACTTTCAAGTCCCCACTTCAAAAGATCTCGGGCTTACCCGGGTTCAGTTGAAAGAAAATCAAATCAGCTTTTTATTGACCCGGGCTGACCCTTATGCTATAATTAGACTTGAAAAACAACCTCTAGAAAGGGCAAACCTGTTGAAAAGCAGGGACGCAAAGCCTCGAGTCCAGGATAAATCCCAGGACTGTCGGGCTGCTGGAGAAATTAAGAATTTGCCTTTTTCTCAGAGGTGAGAAACAGGCTTTTGTTTTGTTGGAATTTAAAAGAATTAATTCCTCCTTATCAATCCTCCTTTCTAAGCCCCTTGCAAAAGGGGTCCTTTTTTTTCGGGGAAAAAAGAAGGGTCCCCAGTAATTTTAGCCTGGCCGGGAAAAAGACCCCCTCCTGATCCCTTTCCCAGTCTGCCCTGAAGACCCAACTTTTGAAGCCTCTACTAATATATTCTATTAATTCCATTTTTTTCCTTCAAGGGAAATAAAAAAAGCCCGATTTTTTTTATCGGGCTTTTCGCAGTTTCAGCCAGGCGATACGAAAATAATCAAGGGCTGAAGCAACTGCCAGCACTGCAGCTATCCAGATCAGCGGGGTGCCCAGGGCAGGTAAATCAAAAATATTTATGACTGCCACCACATACAGGAACAGTGCAGTAAATTTTCCAAAGCTGGTGGGGTGAATCATATCTTTTCCGGTAAGAAAAAGAATGGAAGAGGCCAGAAAAAGCCCCCCCTCCCGGATAATAATAACCACTCCTGCCCCCAGGGGAATTATTTCCTTAAAAAGCAGGACAAAGAAAATTGCAATCAGGGTTAATTTATCTGCAATGGGATCAAGAATCCGACCCAGATCAGTAACCATATTATATTTGCGGGCCACAATCCCATCAAAAAGGTCGGTCAGGGCTGAAAAGACCAGGAGAATACCGGCAATAAGGCGGTAATTTCCCACTTCAGCCATCAAAATATAAACCAGGACCGGGATCAGGGCCAGGCGCAGGCCGGTTAAAAAATTAGCAGCATTCATTCCAAACTCCTCCCTCCCAAATAATCAATTCAATAGGAGGTAAAACTGGCTACCTGTTTTTCATCCAGGCGGCAAACAACTTCCACCAGCAATTGCAGAGTCAACTCATAGTCCTTTTTGCTGATAATACTATAGTGGCTGTGAATATGCCGGGATGGAACTGCTAAAACCAGAGAAGGTATTCCCTGACCTACCAGGTGAATTTTTCCTGCATCAGTTCCGCCCCTCTCCATAATATCCACCTGATATGGAATTCCCAGTTCCCCAGAAGTTTCCATTACAAAATCCCGCAGACGGGTATTGGGTATCATAGAACGGTCCAGTAAAAAAACAACCGGTCCCTGGCCTAATTTTTCCTGGGCCTGATATTCTTTTACCCCGGGAACATCCCCGGCAATTCCAACTTCCAGGGCAAAGCCCAGATCGGGCTGAAGAAGCTGAGCGCTGGTCTGTGCCCCGCGCAGGCCCACTTCCTCCTGTACTGAACCTACTCCCAGAACAGTATTGGGATGCTCTCTATCTTTCAACTCCTTAATTAGTTGCATAAAAAGAGCACAGCCAACCCTGTCATCCCAGGCTTTGGCCATCAGGGAATCCCCGTTTCCCATAACCTTAAATTCGCTGTAGGGGACAATAGGATCCCCGGGTTTTATTCCCAGTTCCAGGGTTTCCTCTTTACTGGTGGTTCCCACATCAATAAACATGTCCTTGATTTCAACAGGTTTCTTTTTTTCTTCATCTTCCAGAACATGAGGTGGTTTAGATCCGATTATCCCAACTACCGGTCCTTTATGGGAAAAAACCTGCACCTGTTGAGCCAGAAGAACCTGATTCCACCAGCCCCCCAGGGGTGAAAATGAAAGAAATCCTTTTTCATTAATATTCTTTACCATAAAACCAACTTCATCCATGTGCCCGCTGATCATAATACGGGGGGCTTTTTTTTGCCCTTCTTTTTTACAGATAATACTTCCCAATTTATCGGTAGATATTTCAGCCCAGCCTTCCATTTCCCGGCTGATTAACCCCCGGACCTGATCCTCATAACCCGGAACCCCGGGAACGGTGGTAATTTTCTGCAGTAATTCCATGTTGGCTTTCATTAAGTCAATTCCCTCCTTAAATTTGTCTTAAAAACTGGCGCTGACCCCCAGAACAGCGCTGGGTTCTCTCCAGGCCCCTTCTTCAAATCCCAGGGCCAGATCCGCCTGCAGGGGCCCCACTTTTAACCCTAACCCTCCAGAGTAAAAGCGCTGACCCGGGCCCTCCTGGGCCAGGCCTGCTCGCAGAGCCAGCAGCCCAAATAACAACCTTTGCTCTACCCCACCTCGAAAAGCAGTTCCACTACTGTGGGGGATGGTGCTGATATCGGTGGTAGCAGTTAAACCAACCAGGGGCAAATTGATCCCTGCTCCTACTGTAAAGATCCTTTCTAATCCTCTATTGTATTCGTTACTGGCGGAAGAAAAAGGCTTAATTGCATTTTCAATCCGGGCTCCAATATTTATCATATCGGTTAATTTGATCATAATCCCCAGATCGGCGCCAAGTCCACTGCCCAGGGTGGTGATTTTCTCTCCGTAATCACCAGTTTCCTCCTCCAGCCAGTAACTATGTTTGACCCCTTCAACATAACGGGCGTTAATCCCTACCGCCAGGGCTCCAATATCCGCAAAAGGCTCCAAAATTTGATAGGCAAAAGCCAGATTATAGGACAAAAAATTATTGATCTGCAATTCGTTATCCACCAGGCTTCCTTTACCCTGAAAAGATATACCGGCCCCCAGAGGACCGAAACGTAAACCGGTTAAATGTCCGTATTCCAGGGTAGCCGGACCCCAGTCTTTATGTATGATTTTCTGAGGGGAGTCTATAACCCTCCTGATGTTGGAAACAATTCCTACAAGGTTATTACTCCTGCCTCCCAGTGCGGATCCAATTTCCAGCCCGGTTTGATCATAAAGCCCCAGTGCCGCTGGATTATATAAAATTGCAGAATAATCATCAACCAGGCCGGTGTAAGCTCCCCCCAGGGCAAAAGCCCGGCCGTGATAAAAAGAAAATGCCCGGGCCGAAAAAGATGAGGAAAGCATAATACAGAAAAAAACAAAAATCAAAATGAGAAAACTGGATTTTTTCATCTTCTTTTTTTGCCAGAAAACCCAACTGGAATGTCCTTAAGGGCATACGTGATGGGTTATTGACCCCTTTCTCCTTTCTTCAAGACTATTTTAGCTATTCCATATGCTGGATTGAAAATCCTGCTGGAAAAGAAAAGAGGCCTCTCTTTCCCAAGAGGCCTCCTCAGTGAAAACAGTCCTACTGATCAGGAGGATTCCCCCCCCAAAAACAACCGGATAAGTAATAAGGAATAAAGCGATTAAATATCTACTGACTCTTTTAGTGCTTTTCCAGGTTTGAAATTGGGAACCTTTTTTGCAGGAATGCTAATTTCGGCTTTAGTGCGGGGGTTAAGGCCTTTCCTCGGCTTCCGGTCTCTTACATCAAAGCTTCCGAACCCGATAATTTGAACTTTCTTTCTCTTGTTCTCAGCCTTTTTGGCTTCCCCAGCCAGGAAATCAGTGATAGAATCGAATACAATGTTTACTACTTCGCCTGCGTCTTTTTTGGTCATCCCAGCTTTCTCAGCAACCTTTTCAATCAAATCTGTTTTGGTCAAGCAATTACACCTCCTTAAATTATCCATTCCAACTTTAAAATTCGTGACAGGGCGGGAAACTCCTGCAAGGAAAGGCGAAAAAATCCCATAATTTCAACAATCCCGGGTTTTTTTCAAAAAAAACAGGCATAAAAAACCGCTTTTTTAAAAAAATAAAACCAAATTTTCAGGAATCAAGGTTTATTCGAAAAGCCGAAAACCCTTTATTGAAGAGGTTTTTTTAAGTTTTTATACCTCATTCAAAAAAATCAAGGCTTCCTTATATTATAATTGGCGCTCCATACCAAAATTTCCCGATTTTTTTTAAAAAAAAACATTTTTTTTCTTTCTATCTGCTGATAACCCCTACTATCTGAAATTAGATTAAACAATTTTCAATTCAGTTTTTTAAAAATCTGAACCCCAAAACCAGAATTCAATTCCATTTATTACCAGTACTCCGTTCCATCCCTCCTGTTTTCCATCTCCACTTTGGGCAATCGGCCCATTAACTGATAAACCCCTTCCCGGGGAGAAAGGTCTTCAAATAAGACCTGATAGACCTTTTTGGTAATGGGCATTTCCACGCCAATCTTTTGGGAAAGCTGATAAACGCTTTTTGTTGTCCGGAGCCCCTCCACGGTCTGATCTATCTCTTTTAATGCCTGCTCGGTTGTTTTTCCTTTTCCAACGAGAAATCCGAAGTTCCAGTTACGGGAATGCTTGCTGGCACAGGTTACAATTAAATCACCCAGGCCAGCCAGTCCGGAAAAAGTATGGGGTTGAGCTCCCTCCGCCAGGCCCAATCGACTTATCTCACTGAGGCCCCGGGTAATTAAAGCAGCTCTGGTGTTATCCCCAAAGCCCATTCCATCGCAAATACCCGCAGCAATGGCAATTATATTTTTGACTGCCCCTCCCAGTTCTACCCCCACCACATCGGGACTGGAATAAATTCGAAAATTACTGTCAATAATTAAATTCTGAAAATAACGAGCCACATGTTCATTATTACTGGCAACAACTGCAGCTGAAGGCAGGCCCCTGCTGACCTCTTCCGCATGGGTAGGCCCGGATAAAACTGCTATCAGGTCCTGGTTGGCAGCAGAAACCCTGCTCCTGATCAGTCGGGACAATGGTTCCAGGGTTTTTTCATCAAGCCCTTTACTACAGTTAAGAAGATACTGATCCTCTTGCAACAGAGGACTGAGTTGATCCATTACCTCCCCCAACACGTGGGAGGGAACTACCAGCAAAATGGCTTCAGCTTTATTCGTCACCCATTCCAGTTTGGTTGAAGCTTCAATACCCGCAGGGAATCTCTGTCCCTTCAAATAGCGGGAATTGGTTCGCTCTTGGTTAATCTCCTCAACCTGTTCGGCCACCGGTTCATAAATCCTTATATTATTCCCCTGACGGGCCAGGTGCAGAGCCAGAGCAGAGCCCCAGCTTCCTCCTCCTAAAACAGCAATTGTCTTCATTACCGCCCCTCACCTCTTTTTCTGACTTTTATCCAGATGGGACTCCCCGTAAAACCAAAAGCCTGCCTGATTTGATTTTCCAGATAACGCAGGTAGGAAAAATGAATGAGGCGAGGTTCATTGGAAAACAAAACAAAAGTTGGTGGACCTACTGCTACCTGTGTTCCAAAATATATTTTGGGAACCCGGCCTTTTTTACTGGGTGGCGGAGTAATGGCCATTGCATCCTGCAGTATTTCATTCAAAACCCCGGTTTTAATTCTCTTTTTCCACTCCTCTTCTACCAGTTCTGCAGTTTCCAGGAGGGAATGAATTCCCTGTCCGGTAACAGCAGAAGTATAGACCAGGGGGGCATAGGAGATAAAGGGCATATCCTCCAGAATCTTCCTTCCAATCTTATCTTTATCCCCCTGCTGTAAATCCCATTTATTAAGGGCCAGAACAATTGCTTTACCCTGTTCCAGAGCAACGCTGATCACTTTTTTATCCTGTTCAATTAATCCAGTACCAGCATCAAGAACCACAATTGCTACCTGGGACCGAGAAACAGCCTGATAAGAACGAAGAACACTATACTTTTCCACTCCCCTTTCAACTTTTCCCCGCCGGCGCAACCCAGCTGTATCAATAATGGTAAACTTCCTGTCTTCCCAGGAAAAAATGCTGTCTACTGCATCCCTGGTTGTGCCAGGAGTCGAATCAACCAGCACCCTTTTTTCTCCCAGGATACAATTAACCAGGGATGATTTCCCAACATTAGGTCGTCCAATAATTGCCATTTTCAGGGAATCGTCTTCCTCTTCTATTTCCTCCTTATCTGGGATTTCCTCAACAATTAGATCCAGGATATCGCCGGTCCCCTGCCCGTGCTCGGCAGAAATAGCCTGTGGATCCCCCAGACCAAGGTTATAAAATTCCCATAAATCTTTTTTTTGTTTCACATAGTCGTCAATCTTATTAACCACCAGCAGGTTTTTCTTTTGCTTTTTTCTCAACAAAGAAGCAATTTCATAATCCTCGGGCAAAATCCCTGCCCTTCCGTCAACCAGGAAAACAATAAAATCCGCTTCAGCAATAGCAAGCATAACCTGTTCATAAATCCCATGTTCAATTTCGGTGAGGGGACTGTGGCTGAGGCCTCCGGTATCGATTATCGAAAAGTTTTTTCCATTCCATAAAACTTCTCCATAAATTCTGTCCCGGGTTAAGCCCGGTTCATTATCAACAATGGCTGTTCTTTCTCCGATCAGACGGTTAAAAAGAGTTGATTTCCCTACATTAGGTCTCCCAACTATTGCCACTACAGGTTTCATTGCAATTCCCCTCTACTTAAATTAATTTTTTTCAAGATTTCCTCCAGGTCCCCAGCCAGTTTTAACTGGGCGGATTCAAAAATACTATCAAGCTCTGAAAACTTATAGCCATCAAGGGTTTCCAGATCATCATTGAACATGGAGCGGGGCAGGAAGACCCAGGAGGGCAGGTTTTCTTTTTCCCATAGCAAAACATCCTTCCCCGTAATCAATCCGGAAACACTAATATGATCACCAAAATAATGCTCATTTACTACCAGGGGAATAATGCTCAGGCCCCGTTGCTGCAATTTTTCCAGGATCGGCCGCCAGGCCCAGGCCCCCAGTTTCCCGGTTATAAGCCCTACCCGGGCTTCTTTTAAGTTGGGAATGTTCCTGAGGGTTTTTTCACTCTCCTCCCGGAAAAGGCAGGCCATTCCAATTCCATTTTCCAGTTGAGGAAAATCTTCATAATAATCAGGGGAAGGAATCTCCCTTCCGGCCAGGGCCAGGAGCTCATCTGCTCCAAAAACCACGCGACTACCTGTCGCCTCCTTAAAGCGAGGCTGCCAGCGGTCAATTGTCTCCAGAATTTTCCGGGCCTCCCCTGGTTTAACCGGTTCCAGTTTTTCCAGCCCCTGCCGATACCTGGTAAGTCCCACTGGAACTATGCCAATGGAGAGAATATTGGCTCCCAGTGAATAAAGATCTTTTAAAGTTTTTTCCAGTTCCGGACCATCATTATACCCGGGGCAAATCACTATTTGCGTGTGCAGGGCAATCCCGGCAGAGGTTAAATCTTCCAGCTGGGACTTAATATTCCCTGCCTGCTCATTACCCATCAGCCTGGCTCTAATTTCGGGCGAGGTGGAGTGAACAGAAATATATAATGGGCTGATTTTTAAGTCCTTAATTCGCTTCCAATCAGTGGGTTTTAGGTTGGTCAGGGTAATAAAACTCCCCTGCAGGAAGGAAAAGCGATAATCATCATCTTTAATTTTCAAGGTTTTCCGGCTGACCGGTCCTCCCTGATCGATAAAACAAAAAATACATTTGTTGCAACAGGTCTGAAAATGATCAAAACAGATCCCTTCCAGGGTAATCCCCAGGTTATCTTCTTGATTTTTTATCCTGATATTTTCTTTTTTCCCCGAATTCACTTTTTTTACCTGCAGGGAAATTTCTTCCTCCGCAGTTCTGTAAAGGAAATCGATGTAATCGCGAACAGGCTTTTCATTTATCTCTAGAATTTCATCGCCGGGTTTGAGGCCATAACTGGCCCCTGTTCCCCCGGCAAAAACCTCTTTAATTTTGGGCACAGTAGTTTCCTCCCTTGACTTACTCCCTTAAAATAAATTATGAATTAAAAAAACCTTTCCGTCAAGGAAGGCTGCCCGGAAATCCTGCTGCTTTTTCTTACTACAGGAAGACTTCCGTCCCTTCCATAAAAAACACCCGGATTAAACCCGGGTGTTTTTTGTGGTTAAAACCCTTTTACAGGCTCTATTTTTCTTCTTCTTCATCCTCATCCTTTTCAAATAAATCCCCGACCATATCTCCTATGGTTATATTGCCCTCTTCTTTGGCCTGATCGGTAATTTCTTTGGCTTCTTTTTTCTGTTTTTCCTCTTCCATTTCCTTGAGACTGAGCCCTACTTTTCGCTCGTTTTCATTAATATTAATTATCTTGGCAGTTACTTTATCTCCTTTTTTCACCACTTCATCAGGAGTTTCCACATGGCGCTGGGCCAACTGGGAGATATGAATGAGTCCTTCTATCCCATTTTCAATTTCCATAAAGGCTCCAAAGCTAACGGTTTTGGTAATAGTTCCTTCCACGTGATCCCCAACGCTGTATTTATCAACAAACTCATCCCAGGGATCCGGTAAAATTTGCTTCAGGCCAAGGGAAATTCTTTCGGCTTCTTTGTCCACGCTGAGAACTTTAACTTCGGTTTCCTGCCCCTCTTTTAAAACCCGGGAGGGATGCTCAATTCTTCCCCAGGACATTTCAGAAATGTGCAATAATCCTTCAATGCCGCCAATATCAATAAAAGCTCCAAAGTCAACAATTTTGGTTACACGGCCGTCTACAACATCGCCCTGGCCAATACTGTCCAGGGTTTCACCCTTTTTCTTTTCCTGATCCTGTTCCAGAACCTTGCGCCGTGAAAGAACCACATTATTGTTCTTCTTTTCAACCTCCAGAACTTTCATCTCCAGTTCCTGGCCTACAAACTGCTCCAGGTCCTCCACATACTCAATAGCGATATGGGAAGCAGGAATGAAACCCCGGAGACCTACATCAACAACCAGACCGCCTTTAACTACTTTGGTAGCTTTGCCGGTTATTACTGACTGATCCTTCTGGGCCTGGGTAACCCTGTTCCAGGCTTCTTCAATATCTGCACGTTTTTTGGATAGGCGGGCTGCCCCATCATCATCAGTTCCCAGGAAAAAAACCTTAATATCCTGGCCAGGCTGCACGTGATCAGCAATATTTTCCACGGGATCCTGAGCTACTTCTCTTCGAGGAACAAATCCTTCGGTTTTGGAACCTATGTCGACAAAAAGTCCTTCATCAGTTACTTCGATAACTTTCCCGTCAATTATCTGCCCCCGGGAAAAGGCCTGAATATCCTGACCATACTGCATGGCCTCTTCCTCTTCCATTGGATGGGGCGCTTCTTCCTCAGGCTCCTCCTCAGTGGCTATATCTTCAGAAGGAGAAGGGTCTCCTTCCTGCTGGCTTTGAATTTCTTCTTCTTCGGCAGCAACATCCCCCTCTTCCTCTTCAGGAGTTGCTTCTTCTTCAACAGCCTTTTCTGGAGTTGCCTCCGGCTCTGTTTCCTGTACAGCAGCTGTTTCCGGAGCAGATTCTTCAGTTTTTTCTTCCAGGGCTGTTTCTTCGAGTTCTTCTTTTTCTTTTTCTTCTGTTCCTTCCTGTTCTTGTTCTGTTTCTAATGTTTCTTCTTCAATTTCTGCTTCCTCTTTCTCCTGTTCAGTCTCCTGTTGGGAAACAGTTTCTTCGGCTTGAACTTGTTCTTCCTGCTCAGTTTTTTCCTGTTCCTTTTGCTCTTCTGTAGCCTGGTTTTCTTCTTCGGTTGGGGCTGTGTTGTTTTCTTCTTCTTTTTTCTTCTGTTCTTCCTGTTCGCGGTTTTCGTCTTTTCTTTCTTCAGACATCTCAAACATCAACTCCTCGACCTCCTTAATTATCCAGTTAGGGGTGGAAGCCCCTGCAACGATACCGACTTTCTCTATCCCAATAAACCATTCTGGGTTAATTTCCTCAGATTTCTGGATATGATAGGTGGGTGTTCCTTTTTCGCTGCATATAAGGACAAGACTCCTGGTATTTGAACTATTATGGCCCCCTACAACAATAATAGCGTCCACCTGAGAGGCCAAAGAGCCAGCTGCTTCCTGCCTTTTCTGTGTTACACTACAGATTGTGTTAAAAATTCGCAATTCATTGGCCTTACCCAGCAAAATATTCGTTAATTGTCGAAATTTCTCTGGATTCTTGGTAGTCTGTGGAACCAGCCCAATTTTAGCAGTTCTTTTAATTGCTTCCCCCTCCTCAGGGGAAGCAATAATTTCGGCCTGATCCTTTACATGGCCCAGAATTCCCTGTACTTCAGGATGACTGGAGTCGCCAAAAATAATTAACCTGTACCCCTCCCGGATCAGCAATCGGCTGTAATCCTGGGCTTTTTTTACATAGGGGCAGGTTGCATCAATAATGTGCCAGTCCTTCTGCCGCAGTCGGGCCACAATTTCTGGCCGCACGCCATGAGATCGAATAATAACGGTCCCTTTTTTCTCCAGGTCAATAGCATCAGCATCAGAAACGGTTTTAACCCCTGCCTCTTCAATCTCTTTAACTACTTCGGCATTATGAATGAGGGGCCCCAGAATATAAACAGGTTGGGGTAATTTACTGTTCTGAGCCGCTTCATAAGTTATATCAACGGCCCTTTTCACCCCAAAGCAAAAGCCGGCTTCTTCCTCAACAATTATTTCCAAGGCGCTCCCTCCGTTGCACTTCAAATTACCTCTTTCTATAAACAGGCGGAGGAATCCTCTTTTTAAGCAGAAAAATTGCTGGAAAAATCTTATTCCAGGGAACGAACCCTTTCCATTAATTTTTCAGCAAAGGCATAGAGTTCTTCCCTGGAGCTTTTCTCCTTGATTGAATTTTTTATTGGGGGTCCGATTATTACTTTAACTGGCCTCCTCCAGTTATTCCAATTTACCCGAATGGGAATGACCTCCACCCCTGTTCTCTGGATAATCTGGGCCACCCCCCGTTTGGCTTTTTGGGTCTCTCCCTCTTTTTGTCGGGTCCCTTCGGGGAACATCCCCAGAATATGCCCCTCTTTAATCCTCTGATAGGAAGTTTTAAAAGCCCGGAGATCAGCCTGCCCTCTTTTTACCGGGAAAGCACCAATGGCAGTAAAAACCCAGCGAAAAACTGGATTTTTAAATAATTCCTCCTTGGCCATAAAATGGATCTGTTGGGGGTAAACAGCAGCTCCAACAACAGTTGGATCCAGCGCGTGCTGATGATTGGCTACAATAATATAGGGACCCCGGGCAGGAAGATTTTCCCGTCCTTTGACCTGAAGCCCAAAAAACAGCCGGAAAAAAAGGTAAAATGACCAGGCCGCCACCTTATAAATGATTTTTCCCAGTCCTGACTTAAACCTGCTGATTACCCATCACCTCCCGGGCCCAGCGAACAATAATTGCTACAACTTCTCTGCGGGGCAGATGAGAGGTGTCCAGAAACCTGGCATCTCTTGCTGGTATCAATGGCCCCACCTCCCGACTTCTGTCATATTCATCTCTTCTATTCAGGTCTTCAAAGATAAAGGCCAGATCCCCTGACCCTCCTGTTTGAAAAAACCTTCTCTTGGCCCGAATAAAAGGAGCTGCCGAGAGAAAAACCTTTAGCTCAGCCTGGGGACAGACCCTGGTGCCAATATCCCTTCCATCCAGGACGACCCCGCCTTCACCTGCTATCTGCTGCTGCTTATCAATCAGTATCCGGCGAACCCCAGCCAGGCTGGAAACGTAGGACACATGTTTCTCCACCTCAGGACTACGGATAAAAGGAGTAATATCCCGACCATCAATTAAAATTCGGTTATCCCGCAATTCCATTTTCATCTCTTCCAGGGCCCTTAGAATATCCTGTTCTTTTTCCAGGGGGATTTCCTCCTGGAGAAGATAGCAGGTTGCTCCCCGGTACATGGAGCCTGTATCCAGGTGGGAATAATTCAGACTTTGAGCTACCTCGGAAGCTACACTACTCTTACCTGCCCCAGCCGGGCCATCTATAGCAATAATTATTTCTTTTTCCCCTTCCATCAATTAACCTCCATCAACAGGGACCGCCTTCCCCGATTATTGCAGTCCCAGTATTAAACAACAAAAAAAATTTTTACTGGCTTCCTAAAACCCGTTCCAGAGCCAGGGCTGCCGCCTTCTGCTGGGCCAGCTTTTTAGTGGGTCCTTCCCCGGTTCCCTGTTTTCTGCCAGCAAAGAAAACATCCACCACAAACCATTTTTGATGATCGGGACCGGTTTCCCTGACAACCTCATAACTGGGCAATTCTTGAAATTCCTGCTGAACAGCTTCCTGCAGAATTGTCTTGGCATCCCTCAGGTCCCCCTGCTGACAGACCTCTTCCATAATAAAGCTTAGATTATTCATAAGAAAGTTACGGCAATAATCCAGGCCGCTTTCAATATAAATTGCTCCCAGAAGGGCTTCAAAAGCATCCGCCAGGATTGATTCCCTCTGACGGCCCCCGGAACTTTCCTCCCCTTTACCCAGATACAACTGCTCCCCAAGATTTAACCGAACAGCAGCCCGGGCCAGAGAATTCATGCTGACTATCTGAGCCCTCATTAGGGCCAGTTCACCCTCGGCCAGGCGGGGAAAAGTCCTGAATAAGAATTCGCTTACAATCAGGCTTAAAACTGAATCACCCAAAAACTCCAGGCGCTCATTATTCTCCGCTAAACCCTGTTCATGGGCCCAGGACCGATGAGTCAGGGCCACCCGCAACAAACTGGAACATTTTATAATTTTTTTTAATTCAACCATTGAAAAGTCCCTCTTCCCAATATCCAGACATACCTCAAACCAGGCTCCAATCAGGAATTATTGTTTGAAATCAGGCCTTATTTTGAATATAGCTTACAGCTTCCTGAACGGTAGAAATTTTTTCCGCATCTTCATCGGGAATTTCCAGTTCAAATTCATCCTCAATATCCATAATTAATTCCACAATATCCAGGGAGTCAGCCCCCAGGTCATCAATAAAAGATGCTTCCGGGGTTACTTCTTCCGGCTCTACACCCAATTTTTCCACTATCATTTCGACAATCCGATCAAAAACTCGCAATAACTCCACCTCCTGTTTTATTAAAGGGCCATGCCTCCATCAATTATCAGAACCTGTCCGGTAATATAACCGGCCTGTTCTGAAGCAAGGAATGAGACCAGATTGGCCACATCCTCACATTTTCCAAATCTTTTTAGAGCGATCCTTTCCATCATCTGTTCTTTAATCTGTGAAGAAAGCTTATCGGTCATTTCGGTCTGAATATAGCCCGGCGCCACAACATTAACCGTAATATTCCTGCCCCCAAATTCCCGGGCCAGGGTTTTAGAAAACCCTATTATTCCAGCCTTGGCGGCGGAATAATTAGCCTGCCCGGGATTACCGGTAAGACCAACTATCGAGGATATATTGATTACTCGACCCCATCTGTTCTTACCCATCTGACGAATTGCAGCTTTGGTGCAGTGGAATATTCCATCCAGATTGGTTCGGATTACCTCGGTCCAATCTTCTTCCTTCATCCGTAGAAAAAGGGTGTCCCGGTTAATACCCGCATTGTTGACCAGAATATCTACCCGTCCCCATTTTTCCAGGGCTTTATCAATTAATTCTTTGGCTCCTTCAGCGGACTGGATATCCGCTCCAACCCCTACAACTTCCAGGTTTTCCTCCTGCAGCTCCCGGGCAATCTGATCAATTTTTTCCGCCGAGCGGGAATTAATAACCACCCGGTTTCCCTGATGAGCAAGTTTTTTTGCAATTTCCAGGCCAATTCCCTGTGAGCTACCGGTAACAACCGCTACCCTGTTTTCCATAAAATCCCTCCCCCGGAACAGCTTCACCCCAAAAAAGGTAGGTAAAAGGGGCCAGAAATAAAAGAATTGGGTTAAACTTCTTAGTCTATATTTATCTCTCCACCGCCAGAATACCTGCTCCAGTTTTTCAGTCGGAATTATTTTTTAAAGAAATGTTCTCCAGGTTCTCCATAACCCGTTTTTCTACCATTTCCTGGGCCACAAAAATTGCGTTCATAATGGCTTTTTCGGAAGAACTCCCATGGCAGATGATTACTGGTGCTTTTAAACCCAGCAGGGGAGCACCCCCATATTCCTCGTAATCCATTCTTTCCTTCATGGTAGTCAGAGAGCCCTTCATCAGGAGAGCTCCAATTTTACTCCTGATGCTTTTCTTCACCTCTGATTTCAATATATCAACAAGGGTTCCCGCAGCCCCTTCCATCACCTTCAAAGTTATGTTACCCACAAAGCCATCGCATACAACCACATCACAAACATCTTTAAAAATTTCCCGTCCCTCGACATTTCCGGTAAAGTTAATGTCCGGATTATCCGCAAGTTTCTCATGGGCTTGCTGATAGGTTTTGGTCCCTTTACCCGGCTCTTCACCTACATTTAAAAGACCCACCCTGGCCCCGGATCGAGCGTGAATTTTTTCCATGAAAACCTTACCCATCAGGGCAAACTCCACCAGGTTTTGGGTCTTGCATTCAGAATTGGCACCGGCATCAATTAAAAGGGCCATCCGACTATGTCCTGGAACTGGAGTAGCAATACCCGGGCGATCGATACCCTTCAATCTTCCTACCAGAAAAATCCCTGCAGCCATTGTAGCACCAGTATTCCCAGCGGAGATAAAGGCATCAGCCTGGCCATCTTTAACCAGCTGCGCTGCCTGCATCAGGGAAGAATCTTTTTTTTCCTTAAGGGCTCGCGAGGGAGCCTCATCCATGCTCACTATATCAGGAGCATGAAAAATTTTCACATTCTCCGGCTGCCCCCCCTGCTTTTTAAACTCACTGCTCAGTTTTTGCTCGTCCCCGGTCACAATCAAATCCGGGCCACCCTTGCTGGTAGCAAGAATAATTCCCTTAACAATGGCCTCCGGAGCCTTATCCCCGCCCCAACCATCAATAGCTATCCTCAATTAACTCCCTCCCTGTCTCATTCTGGCCGAAAAAAATACAAGATAAAGATTCCCTTTATCTTGTATTAAAGGATAAAATTCCATTGTTATACCTCTATTGCCTTTTTGCCTTTGTAATTACCGCATTCCGGACATACTCGATGCGGCAGTTTGGGCTCGCGACACTTGGGACACTCCACCAGGCCGGGAGCAGAAATTTTCCAGTGTGTACGGCGCTTCCTCTTCCGGGTTTTGGAAGTTCTTCGCTTGGGGACAGCCATTTTCCCACCTCCTACTATCTACTATTATTTCTCCAGATACTGGCGCAATTTTTCCCAGCGGGGGTCAATTGCTTCCTGGGCACAATTACACTGCACCCGGTTAAGATTTTCGCCACAACCGGGACATAGCCCCTGACAGTTTTCCTCGCAAATGGACTTCATGGGAATACTTAAAATCAGGTGCTGATAAATTTCCGGGGAAATATCCAGAACACTATTTTCTGCCAGATTCAATTCCTTTTTGGCATAGGTTTCAGTTAACTCCCGGACAAAAGACCACCTGAAAAACTCCAGGCAGCGGGTACAGGCCAGTTCAATCTGACCCGAAATTGAACCCTGAACTAAAATATCGTCTTTGGTATTGGTCAATTGTATTTTTACCCGGGGTGGGCTGGGGAATAGAATTTTCCGGGACTGTATGGAGATTTCCTCTATGGAAAAATCTTCTTCCAGTTCCAGGGTGGCTCCAATAGAACCCAAAATATCCTTGAGATTAATTTTCATTGAAATTCCTCCTTAACCCTCACCCCATTATATAAGGAAGGGTATTCCTTGTCAAGAAGGGCCGTTTACCAGCTCATGGGTATCCCGGGCAATTACCAGTTCTTCGTTGGTGGGAACAATAAAAACTTTTACCCTGGACCCGGCAGAGGAAATTTCAGCCATTTTTCTCCGAACCTTATTCTTCTCCTGATCAATTTCAATTCCCAAAAATTCCAACCCCTGCAGGGACTGGCTGCGGACTATATCGGAGTTTTCTCCTATTCCTGCTGTGAAAACAATAGCATCAATTCCTCCCATTGCTGCAGCATAGGAGCCAATATATTTTTTGACCCGATAACAGAAGATATCCACCGCCACCTGGGCACGATCATGGCCTGATTCCGCGGCTTCTTCAATATCTCGGGAATCATTGCTTATTCCGGAAATGCCCAGAAGCCCACTCTCTTTATTCAGGACATTCTCAATTTTTTCTGCATCCCAACCTTTATTTTTCTGCAGGAAGGGCACTATTGCGGGATCAATGTCTCCACAGCGGGTGCCCATTACCAGGCCCTCCAGGGGAGTAAACCCCATGCTGGTATCAATCGATTGCCCCCGATCAATAGCGGTAATGCTGGCCCCATTACCCAGGTGCGCGGTAATGATTTTTAAATCATCCAGGGATTGTCCCATTTCCCTGGCTGCCAGCTGAGCAACATATTTATGGGAGGTCCCGTGAAAACCATACCTCCTCACTCCCATTTCTTCATAAAATTCATAGGGAAGTGGGTAAATATAGGCTTTTTCGGGCATGGACTGATGAAAGGAGGTGTCAAAAACTGCAACCTGGGGAACGCGGGGTAATAGCTCCCGCACTACCTGAATTCCTGCTGCATTATGAGGATTATGCAGGGGGGCCAGCCTGGAAAGATCCTTAATTTTCTCCAATTCCTGCTCCCCTACCGGAGTGGAACGGGGAAAGGCTTCTCCACCATGAGCCACCCGGTGCCCCACAGCTTTGAGGTCTTCAATGCTTTCCAGAACTCCAAATTCAGGATCCTGGAGAATGTCAAATACCAGGCTCACCCCTTTATTATGATGGGGAACATCCTGCTCAACTTTAGTCTCTTTGCCGGAAATAATGGCTTTATGTTCAAGGAAAGAACCATCAATTCCAATTCTTTCAACAACTCCTTTGGCCAGAACCGATTCATCTTCCATGGCAAATACCTGATATTTTATAGATGAACTGCCGCAATTTAAAACAAGTATTTTCATTTAAATACCTCCTAATTTATAAGTTAAAATAGATAAGGCCTATTTTTCTCCGACCTCCACAATTACTACTGAGAAACAGCCTGCAGGGCAGTAATAGCAGTTAAATTAATAATATCTTCCACCGAACAGCCCCGGGACAGGTCATTAATGGGCCGGGCCATGCCCTGTAAAATTGGCCCTACAGCTTCCGCCCCGGTCAACCGTTCTACCAGCTTATAGGCTATATTGCCGGACTGAAGATCGGGAAAGATTAAAACGCTGGCTTCCCCACCCAGAAGACTATCTGGAGCTTTTTTGCTGGCCACGGAAGGAACTATCGCAGCATCAGCCTGCAGTTCACCATCATACAGACCATCAGGATCAATTTTCCTGGCTTTTTCCGTGGCTTCCACAACTTTATCTACCAGCTGATGACTGGCACTGCCCCGGGTGGAAAAGGATAAAAATGCAGTCCTTGAATTTAAACCCGCTATATTCTTAGCAGTTTCAGCTGAAGCCACCCCGATCTGGGCCAGTTGATCAGAATCCGGATTGGGATTAACGGCACAGTCGGCAAAAACAATTCGGCCCTGGGGAATAAATTCCGATTGAAGCAGCATAATAAAAGCACCGGAGACACAAGAAATTCCGGGGGCGGTCTTAATAATCTGCATGGCTGGACGCAAAACATCCCCCGTAGAATTGCAGGCTCCCGCGACGGATCCTGCAGCATAACCCTTGTGCACCAGCATTGTGGAAAAATAGAGGGGATTCTCAATTAAATCCTGAGCTTCTTCTTCCTCCATGCCCTTTTTCTTCCTCATCTGCCACAGGGTATGAGCAAAATCATCAATTTCCGGAAAAGTCAGGGGATTAATTATCTCTACCCCATCCAAGTTCAGCCCTTCTTCCCGGGCTTTTTGGTGGATTTTTGTCTCATCACCCAGAAGTATTATTGATGCCAGTTCTTCCTCTACTAAAAACCCCGCAGCCTCCAGGACCCTGTGATCATCACTTTCAGGCAGGACAATTTTCTGCCTGCTTCCCCTGGCCTTGGACCTGATTTCCTGGATAAAATCCATATTGAAATTACCTCCAATTATTTAATAGGGCTATACAAATAAAAGTTTACTACAAAAAACACCCATCTCCTGCTATAATTAACAGGAATAAACCTCTCTGAAACGAATTCAGAAAATTAGGGAGGGATTTGATCTTGAAAACCCTGGGAATTATTGCGGAGTACAACCCCCTGCACAACGGCCACCACCATCACCTGCAGATCAGCCAGAAGAAAACCGAAGCTTCCAGGACGGTTATTGTAATGAGTTCTACTTTCATGCAGCGGGGAGAACCAGCAATTTGTGATAAATGGAGCCGGGCTGAAATGGCGATTTGCGCCGGGGCAGATCTGGTCCTGGAATTGCCTCTGCCCTTTGCCTGTGCCAGTGCCGATTATTTTGCCCGGGGTGCAGTCAGCATCCTTGCCGCTGCAGGTTGTACTCACCTGGCTTTTGGCGCCGAACACCCTGATCTGGGTCAATTAACCACAATTGCCCGTTACATTGAAAAGGAGCCTCCTCCTTTCAACCATAAACTGCGTCATTTTTTGGATAAAGGTCATTCTTTTCCCCGGGCTCGAAGCCTGGCCCTGCAAAAAACCCTGGACCTCAATCCGGAGTTAATTTCAAACCCCAACAATATTCTGGCAGTTGAATATATCCGGACTATAGAGCGCAAAAGTCTGCCCCTGCAGCCAGTGGCTGTTCCCCGCCAGGGAGCCCCCTACCACGGGACCATCCTGTCGGGTCAGATAGCCAGTGCCACCGCTATTCGCCATCACCTGCAAAAAAAGAGGGGCCTGGAAAAACTGGCTGACTTTATGCCGGAATCAGCCCTGCAGATACTCCGGCGAGAGCTGGAGCGAGGCAATGCCCCGGTTTTTCCAGGATACCTGGGGCCCGCAGTTTTAGCCCGGTTGAGGGTTGCAGAAGAACAGGACATCGCCAATTATCCCGAAGTTGCCCCTGGACTGGATAACCGCCTGATCCAAAAGGCCCGGGAAGCGTCCGACTGGAGTGATCTCCTGGAAAAAGCTGGGGCTCGCTGTTTTGTTAGAACCCGACTGCAGAGGATATTAATTTACCTTCTGCTGGATCTAACCCGTGACTTCCAGGAAAAAATCAAGTATCCAGAAACCCCTCTATATTTCCGCCCCCTGGCTTTCAACCAGAAGGGAAAAGAAATACTGCATGATCTAAAAGAAAAAGAAAGGATGCCCCTGATTACCAGGCCTGCCTGGAGAAACAGACCCCGGGTCCCGGAAATACAGCACCTTTTAGACCTGGAAGTCCGGGCTACCGACCTATGGGCTCTCCAGGTCCCCAATCCGGCCTGGCGCCGGGGAGGTAGAGATTTCAGAACCCCACCCCTGGCCCTGCTTTAATTTCAAAAAATGAATGGATTTTAACCGGAAAACTTTTCCCGCTGTTCTCGATAAAAGTCCATCATGAAATCATTTACCGGGTCTGGGACCAGCCCCTTAATACACCCCCCCAGGGAGGCTATTTCTTTAACCAGGCTGGAGCTCAAAAAACCATAATCCTGAGCAGTCATTAAGAACATAATCTCCAGTTCGGGATTCAGCTTCTTATACATCAAAGCCTGCTGAAACTCTTTTTCAAAGTCGGACAATGCCCGTAAGCCCCGGATCACATTCCGGGCTTCTTTTTTGTCGACATATTCGTTTAGAAGGCCGCTGAAAGCATCAATTTGGACCCCGGGAATATCCCCGGCAACCTTTTCCATTAAAGATACTCTTTCTTCCATGGAGAAGGTAGGAGTTTTATTGGGATTGTTGAAAACGGCAACAATCAGCTCATCAAAAATTATACTGGCCCGTTTAATTATATCCAGATGTCCGTTGGTAACGGGATCAAAACTTCCGGGATAAACAGCTCTTTTTTTCATTTTTCCCACTCCTTTTCCCATATAAAAAGCCTGGTATCACCATAAACCCGGTCTTCCCGGAGCTTCCAAAAATCCAGGTCAAAAAATTCGGTCCGGCGGGAAGCCTCTAGAACAACAATCCCTCCCGGTAAAACCAGGTTTTCCTCTTCCAGGGTCAGCAGGATCTCCCCCGGCGGATAAGCGTAGGGAGGGTCCAGAAAAACAACCTTAAAACTAAATTCCCTCAGGCGGGTTTTCAGGATAGTCCCGGCATCCCCTCTCCAGATAAAAGCTTTATCCATCAAGCGGGACTTCTCCAGATTCTCCCGCAGGACCCTGATAGCCAGGCCATTTTTTTCAATAAAATGGGCTTCTTGTGCTCCCCGACTCAAAGCTTCAATACCAATACTACCGCTTCCTGCAAAGCAATCTAAAAACTTTCCCCCGGGCACCTCGTTGTGAATAATGTTAAACAGGGCTTCTTTAACCCGATCCCCTGTGGGCCGGGATATTCTGACAGGGGGTAATTTTAAACGCATTCCCCGGGCAGTTCCTCCAATGATTCGCAAGTACCCACCTCCATTTTGCAACTCCTCCAGCTTTTTACCGGACGATTTCTCCGGGGAAACGGCGATCGCTTTCCGAGTAAAGTCGAGCATAACGGGCAGCTTTTTCCCGGGCCAGCCGCAGGAGATCCTGATGCTGAATCAAATCCGCGAAACGAAAAGGAGTTGCTCCATGCTGGCGGGTGCCAAAAAAGTCCCCTGCTCCCCGCAAGCGCAGATCTTCTTCAGCCAGCAAAAACCCATCACTGAACTGGGTCAAGGCTTTTAACCTGGCCTGGGCCTGCTCATCATCAGAGTCAGACATTAAAATACAGTACGACTGCTGATCGCTGCGCCCCACTCGACCCCGCAGTTGATGAAGCTGGGACAGGCCAAAACGATGGGCATCTTCGATAAGCATTATTGTGGCCCCGGGAATATCCACCCCCACCTCAATAACCGTAGTGCTGACCATAATATCAATTTCTCCTTTTTTAAAACGGTCCATGGCCCGGGCCCGTTCTGCTGGTGCAACCTGCCCGTGAATAAGCATCAAATTTAAATCTGGAAAAATTTCTTCATTCAGATATCCAAACATATCTTCAGCAGCCACCAGCTGCAATTTTTCCGACTCCTGGATCAAAGGACAGACAATAAAAGCCTGCTGTCCCTTTTTAACCTGTTCCCGAATAAACTTATAAACATTGGGGCGCGCATCAGATTTCCGTACCCGGGTAATAATCTTTTTCCTGCCTGCCGGCATTTCATCAATCACTGAAACCTCCAGGTCCCCATAAAGGGTGAGAGCAAGAGAGCGAGGAATAGGAGTAGCAGTCATTACCAGCAGATCCGGAGTCTGACCCTGATCTAATAGAGCCTCCCGTTGCTGGACCCCAAAACGGTGCTGCTCATCAATTACCACCATCCCCAGCTGATTAAATGAAACTTGCTCCTGGATCAGGGCGTGGGTTCCCACCACAATATCGGCTTCCCCACAGGCAATTTTTCTATAATTTTCTTTTTTCTCTCGGGCGGAAATACTTCCGGTAAGGAGCAGTGTTTCCAGCCCCAGATCCTTAAAAACCGGCTCCATTTTTATGTAATGCTGTTCAGCAAGAATCTCGGTTGGAGCCATAAAAGCCCCCTGCCAGCCGTTTTCCACGGTTTTTAAAAGACTCAAAAGGGCAATAACCGTCTTACCCGCCCCCACATCCCCCTGGAGCAACCGGGACATAGGAGGAGAACTCTCCATGTCTTCTTTTATTTCCTTCCAGACCTTTTCCTGACTCCCGGTCAGGCGGAAAGATAAAGACTGCAGAAATTTACGGGTAAGATGCGGAGCAGCCTGATGACAATAACCCTCCTCCTGGCCTTTTTGCTCCTGTTTGCGCATTAATTTAATCTGGAACAGAAAAAGCTCTTCAAAAACTAACCTCTCATGCGCTTTTTCTCTTAATTCCATATCAGAAGGAAAATGAAGTTCTCCGATAGCGGCCTGGAGGGAAGGCCAGTTTCTTTCCCTGAGCAGTTCTTCAGGCAAAAATTCTCGGAGCGCCCCCAGGTAATCTTCTAAAACTGTGTTTATCCAGCGTCGAAATTGGTTTTGATTGACACCTTCGGTCAAAGGATAAAGAGGCACTATGCGCCCACTATGTAGGCCACCTTCTCCATCTGTCTCAAAGTTGGGGTGAATGAATTCAGGCCTTTTAAACTGCTCCCAGGTTTTTTCATTAATTTTGCCGCTGATCAAAACCTCCTGGTCGGGGACAAAGTTTTTAAAAACAAAGGGCTGATCAAACCACAGGGCATAAGCAATCCCGGTTTCATCGGCAAAGGCTATTTTATAAATGGTCCGACCTGACCTGGTCCTGATTTTATCCCGGGCTTTAACCGTTCCTGCAACAGTTATTTCCTGCCCCGGTTCTACCTGATTAATTTTTCGAATCAGGCTCCGGTCCCGATACTGGCGGGGGATATGATATAACAGGTCCTCAATCTTTTTTATCCCCAGCTTTTCCAGAAGCCTGGCTCGCTGGGGTCCAATTCCTTTGACAAATTGAATGCTTTTTTCCAATCCGCTCACTGTAGATGCTCCTTTTCAAAAAAAAACCTAATACATTCCCCCGAATGCATTAGGATTTAAAATACCCCTATTATCTGGGGGTTAAAATCAGCCCCATGGCTCCCGGGCCAGTATGGGTCCCTACCACCGGGCCAAGCTGGTTGATTTCCAGATTCTGGGGGCCGTACTTTTCTTCTATAATGGCCTTTAAATTGCGGGCCTCATCCTCTGCAGCAGCGTGCATAATAGCCTGAAAACAGTTGGGTCCATGTTTCTCAATGAATTCACCATACAGTTCAGCCAGACGCTTGATAACCCTTTTATAACCCCTGATTTTTTCAAAAGGAGCTACATAGCCTTCATCATCAACGGTCAGTACTGGCTTTATATTTAAGAGGGTTCCCAGCAGGGCCTGAGCCTTGCCAATACGCCCACCTTTTTCCAGGTATTCCAGGGTTCGCACCGAAAAATAGATTTTCTGTTGCTCCTGAGCTCTTTCCAGGCGTTTGAGAATTTCTTCTTTTCCTGACCCCCGCCGGATTTCCTCCGCAGCCAGCCGGACCTGAAAAGCCAGGGATGTGGTAACAGACTTGGAATTAACCGGAACAATTTCCACATCAGAAAACTCCTGAGCAGCCAGAACAGCAGCCTGATAGGTTCCGCTTAATTTCTCAGAAATATGAATGGAAATAATGGTATCCACCTGTTCAGCCAGGTCTTTATAAATTTCTACAAAGGCACCTACAGAAACCTGAGAGGTGGTGGGAAGAGCATCTGAATCCTGCAGTTTCTTATAGAATTCCTCGGCAGAAATTTCTATCCCATCCAAAAAGCTCTGATCTCCGAAATTAACACTCAGGGGAGCAACAGTAATATCATGTTCAGCAGCCATGCGATTGGACATGTCCGCGGTGCTATCTGTTACAATTGCAATTTTCTCCAAAAAGTCCACCTCCCTCTTATTCAACAGAAATAATCAGATAATAAAGGGGTTGATTCCCGGGGTACAGTTCCAAATCACAATCTGGAAATTCCCGGGCTAACTCCTCTTTAATGGTTTCTCCTTCTTCTTCACTTATTTTTTCTCCGCGATAAATGGTAATCAGGAAATCATCCTCGGTAACCATTTCCTGCAATAATTCCAGGGCCACTTTCCCAACTTCATTGTTTACAGAAATTAATTCGCCACCATAAAGCCCAATAACATCGCCTTCTTTAATTTCCATTCCGTTAACATTGGAATCACGGACCGCAAAGGTAACCTCGCCAGTTTTTATTTCCTGCAGCCCATTGTTCATTTCCTGCAACACACTTTCCAGACTTTCTTCGGGATTGATCCTCATCAGGGCTGCAATTCCCTCGGGAATAGAGCAGGAGGGTAAAACGTGGACTTCCTTATCACAAATTTCTTTAACCTGCTCTGCAGCAAAAATTACATTTTTGTTGTTGGGTAGAATAATGATTCTTTCCGAGGGTATTTTTTCACATCCCTCAGCCAGATCCTGGGTGCTGGGGTTCATGGACTGACCGCCTGTCACCAGTTCATCAGCTCCCAGACTGGAAAAAATCTCTCCCAGTCCGTCCCCGGCAACAACTGCAACCACCCCAAAATCTTTTTCCATGGGAATTTGTTCTTCTTCAACGGCGTGGTTAACGGCACTGTAGCGTTCCTCAGTCTGTTCCTCCATATTTTCGATTTTAATTTTGCTCAAGCGACCATGTTGCACCCCATGGTCAAGGACTTTCCCCGGATTGTTGGTATGAATATGCACTTTAGTAACCTCGGTAGAACCAACTACCAGAAGAGAATCCCCATACTGATCAAGATTCTTTCTTACTATTTCCAGGTCAATTTCATTGCCCTTAATAAGGAATTCGGTGCAATAAGCAAATTCCAATTTCTCCGGTTCCAGCTGTTTTACTTTTTCTGCGGTTCCCACCATTTTTATCTCCTGTTCTAAAGCAGTATCTCCCCGCAGGGCGCGTAGATACCCTTCCAGAATTAGACAGAATCCCCTTCCTCCCGCGTCAACGACATTGGCATCCTTCAGGACCTTCAGCATCTCCGGTGTTCGGTCCAGAGTTTGTTCGGCCTGCAGTAGGGTTACCTCCAATAACTGCCTGATATCATCCGTTTTCTCTGCTTCTTTTTCTGCGGCCATTGCAGCTTCTCGGACCACGGTGAGAATAGTCCCTTCTACCGGTTTCATTACAGCTTTATAAGCTTTCTTAGAGGCTTCGGTCAGGGCCGAAGCAAATTCGCGGGTATTGATGGTATTTTTGTTCCGTGCTCCATTGGCAAACCCACGAAAAACCTGGGACAGGATAACCCCTGAGTTTCCCCGCGCGCCCATTAGAGACCCCTTGGCAAAAGCCTCCAGAATTCGACTGATTTCATTTTCCTCAATATTCTCCACTTCCCGGGCAGCATCTAAAAGAGTCAGGTACATATTGGTTCCCGTATCCCCATCGGGAACCGGGAATACATTCAGGGCGTCAACTTCAGCCTGATTTTTATTTAACCACAGGGTTGCAGCCATAATCATTTTTTTCATCAGCGGGGCATCGAGTTTTTCTACTTTTTTATCCGGGGTGTGATCAGCTTGTTTCACCTATTCGCACCCCCTGAACATATACATTGATCTTACTGATCTGCAACCCCAGGATATTTTTCATGGTATAGGCAACTTTATCAATAATATTGTTGGCCACCTCGGTAATATTGGTGCCGTATTCCACAATCACATAAAGATCAATAACCAGCTTATCTTCTTCGCTATTAACTGCCACTCCACGACTGAGGTTTTCCCGACCCAGTAATTCAGCCAGGCCATCCTGAATCTTCTTGGAAGCCATACCTACCAGGCCATAACACTCCATGGCGGCCATACCAGCAGTATTGGCAATTACTTCTTTGGAAATATGAACTTTTCCCAGTTCATTTTGAAATTCCTGGGTCATATTGAGCTCCCCCTTTCCGAAAAAACCATTTCTATAATAAAATTCGCTATTTTCCCCCTGTCTCCTGCAACTGCCCTTGCATAACTGGCCTCCTCTATGGTAAAATAAGATGCTGTAAAGGAGGTGGAACAGGTGGCAAAAGTCTGTGCATTATGCGGCAAGGGCAATAATACTGCCAACAGGATTATTCAACGCGGAAAAGCCAAACGCCTTGGCGGAGTTGGACGTAAAACAACCGGGATTACCCGCCGCCAGCAAAAACCAAATCTACAGAAGGTAAAGGCAATGGTAGACGGTTCTCCTAAAAAAATAAAAGCTTGCACCACCTGCATTCGTTCCGGGAAAGTTGAACGGGCATTATAAAGAGAGAGGTTGCACCTCTCTTTTTTATTTCTCCCTCATTCTATCAGACCGGACCGCAAATTTCAAAATGGCAATTCCTTTGTGACCCGCTTATTATCTGATTTTTAGCCATTTTTAATAAAAAAGGCAAGGTAGGGCGCTGCAAACTCTATATGACTCCCTTAAAGATACTCAGGGGAGTTATTTTATTTTTTTATAATCTCCCCCCCGTTCACCTGACCCTGGGAAAGGGTTTCAGGATAATTCTCCCTGGCTCCAGCGTTCCCGGCCAAGGATATCCAGGACCTGTAAAGATACTTGCCGTTCATTCCCCCGGAGAGGAAGAGAAATCTCACAGGGAAAAGGGGGCATTACCACTGTTTTCTTTTTCCCATCAATATACACATTTATTTCCTGCAAAAATTCTTCAGGATCAAGGATTTCCAGTTCGGAGTGCTGACCCCAGGGCTGCCGATATTCATTGAACTCCAGCCGAATATATTCTTCTCCCTGCTCTTTGCCCCAGTCCAAATATCCCAGGGGCAGCCCGGTCTGATCATAAAGAGGAAACAGCAGGAGATTATCCTGCTCGTTCTGCAGTCGATCGGCCTGCTCCCAGTTAAACTCCACATCCCACCAGTGGACTGTTTCCTCATTATTCAACCCCGCCAGTTCTTTTAAATCAGGTTGGACTAAAACCCTGACCCCCGGGGCAGGATTTTTTTTATAATATTGCTCGATCAGATCTCTCCCCTTTGCCCCCAGGGAACTTTTATCTCGCGCAAAGGCAAATCTGCTCCGAGCTCGTTTCCTGGCCAGAAAAAGGCCAAAATTATTCTGATCAATTCCCACCCAGCGGCGCCCCAGTTTTTCTGCTGCCTCCAGGGTTGTTCCCGACCCACAAAACGGATCCAGGATCAGGTCCCCCTCCCCGGTGCTGCCCTTGATAATGCGCTCCAGAAGGGCAAGGGGCTTCTGGGTAGGGTAGCCCAGGCGTTCCCGGGCCTGAGAATTAATTATTGGGATTTCCCAGACATCCTCCGGTGGTCGGCCCCGGGGGTTAACCCTGGTCCTGCGCCCAAAGGATAAAACTCCCTGCTCAGCCTGTTTAAGGGTTCCCGCAGCATAGGGAACCCTTATTTCTTCCAGGTTAAACCTGTAGTTATCCGTTCTGGAGTAGAATAAGATATTATCATGTTTACGCATATAGCTTTTTCGGGTAGTACCTGAGGGGTCGTGATACCACCAGATTATCTCATTTCGAAAATTATCCCGCCCCAGGATCTCATCCATTATTACTTTTACCTCATGGGCAGTTCTCCAGTCCAGGTGAACAAAAATGGAACCGGTTTCTTTTAATAATTTCTGGCACTGAACCAGGCGGGCTCTTATCATTTCCAGGTAATTTCCCAATCCTTTACTCCAGGAATCCCTGAAGCCCAGGCTCTCGACTTTCAGCTGACCGGCCCTGGTCTTGATGTTGCTGGAAAAACGATTGCCTGTACAGAAGGGGGGATCCATGTATATCAGGTCAAAGGAGTACCCTTTTTCCTGGAGCCAGGCCAGCCAGGAATAATTATCACCCTGGAGAAGAAGATTACTGTTTTCTTTAAAATTCAGTTCGGGGGAGGGGTCTGGCCTTGAAGGGGGTGGAGTCGAGCCCTTTTCCTCCCACTGCAGGTTAATTTTATTCACGATTACCCCTCCCCCTTAATCCTCTAAAAAGGTGTTCAGGCTTTTTTCCCGGACCTCCTGCAGAAGGGATTCTTTAAATCGAGCAAAGTTCAGCTGTCCCGCTTCTCCCTTGTGACGGTGTCGAACCGAGACCTGCCCACCCTCCATTTCACGATCTCCAATAGCCAGCATATAAGGAACCTTTTCCTTTTGCGCCTGCCTTATTTTGTAACCTACCTTTTCATCCCGATCATCAACATCAGCCCGGAGTCCCTCCTGCTTCAGTTCATTACAGAGCTTCAGGGCATACTCCTGATGCTTTTCACCGATGGGAATAAACCTAACCTGAAGAGGAGCAAGCCAGGTGGGAAAAGCACCCGCAAAGTGTTCTACCAATATTCCCAGAAAGCGTTCCAGGGCACCAAATAGAGCCCGGTGCAGAAGAACCGGTTGATGCTCCTCCCCATCTGAACCGATATAGGTGAGGTTAAAGCGCTGCGGTAACTGGAAATCCAGCTGAATAGTCCCCAACTGCCAGCTCCGTCCCAGGCAATCCTCAATGTGAAAATCAATTTTAGGACCATAAAAAGCCCCGTCTCCCTCATTCAGTTGATAGGGTAGTCCTCTTTTTTTCAGGGCTGCAGCCAGGGCTTCTTCGGCCCGATCCCAGTCTTCTTCGCTGCCCATAGATTTTTCCGGGCGGGTACTTAACTCCAGTCGATATTTCAACCCAAAAGTATTGTATATCTCTTCCGCCAGGTGAATAACTCCCAGCACCTCATCCGTTACCTGATGGGGCAGCATATAAATGTGGGCATCATCAATATGAAAGGAACGAACCCTCAAAAGTCCATGCAGAACTCCCGATAATTCATGGCGATGAACCAGACCCAGTTCAGCCACGCGCATGGGGAATTCCCGGTAACTGTGGGGTCTGGATTTAAAAATCAGAACTCCACCGGGACAATTCATGGGCCGAATGGCATAATTATCCTCATCAATTCGGGTGAAATACATATTTTCCCGGTAATTATCCCAGTGTCCCGACTGATGCCATAGTTCTTCATTCAAAATCAAAGGCGTCCTTATTTCCTCATAGCCGTGAGCTTGATGCAACTGCCGCCAGTAACCGGTTAGCTCATTCCAGATAGACACTCCATTAGGATGAAGAAAAGGAAAACCAGGCCCTTCTTCATGGAGGCTGAAAAGATCCAGTTCCTGTCCCAATTTACGGTGGTCTCGTTTTTTGGCCTCCTCCAGCTGAAAGAGGTATTTCTTTAATTCCTTGCGGTCCATAAATGCAGTCCCATATATTCTCTGCAGCATTTTATTCCTTTCATCCCCCCGCCAGTAAGCCCCGGCCACGCTTAAAAGTTTAAAAGCTTTTAGCTTCCCGGTGCTTTCCAGATGCGGGCCCCGGCACAGGTCAAAAAACTCGCCCTGTCTAAAAAGGGTAACCTGTTCTCCGTCTTCCATCTCTTCCAGTAGTTCCAGCTTATAGGCTTCATTTTCTTTCTGCAGGAGTTCATAGGCTTCTTCTTTACTTAAAACCTCTTTTTCCAGGGGCAGATCCTCCGCAATTATTTTTTTCATTTCTTCCTCAATGCGGGGGAGAGCTTCTGGCTTGATTTTTTCCTCCAGGTCAAAATCATAATAAAAACCATTTTCTATTGCCGGACCAATGCCCAGTTTAACTCCAGGATAAAGTCTTTTTACCGCCTGGGCCATTACATGAGCCGCGGTATGACGGTAACTTTCCAGGTTTTTATTATCCACTTCCAATTCCTCCTTCTTTTTTTCCAAATAAAAAACCCCCGTCTCTAAAATGTAGAGACGAAGGGTTCGCGGTCCCACTCTACTTGGCTTTTTACAGCCCTCTCCATCGGAAATAACGGATCCTAGACCGGGTCTGCCTACTCAGGATCTAATCTCTTCGACAGCCAGCTCAGGGGTGGTTTTCAATAGCCTTAACTGAGGAGAACTCGCAGCCCTGATTCTCCCTCTCTGCCAGTCAGGGTCCTTTACTCTTCCCCTTCATCGCTTTTAAGCTTTGCATAATTTTACCCGTTTTTCCCCCTTTTGTCAACCTTACTCCGGTTAAAATTTAACCTTAACATTTTCCCTTTCCTGCTCTTCGGCTTCAAAATAGGGTTGTTCGGTAAAATTAAAAAGCCGGGCCAGGATTACCGTTGGGAATTGTCGGATAGCAGCCCGATACGACATAACCTGATCATTATATTTCCTCCGGGCCCGTTCAATATTGTTTTCTGTGGTGGACAGTTCTTCCTGGAGTTGAAGAAAATTCTGATTGGCCTTCAAGTCTGGATAGGATTCTGCAACGGCAATCAAACGCCCCAGTGCTCCTCCCAGATTATTTTCTGCCTCCATCCTTTCACCGGCATCGCTCGCTCCCGCTACCATATTCCGGGCCCTGGTTACCTGCTCCAGTACTTCTTTTTCATGGGCAGCATAGCCTTTTACCGTCTCCACCAGGTTGGGGATCAGGTCAAAGCGTCGTTTTAGTTGGACATCGATCCCGGCCCAGGCTCCCTCCAGGCTATTTTTCTTGCGCACCAGGGAATTGTACCCCAGAAGGCCCCATAGGACCACAAGGGCTATGATAATAATAGCAAAAACCAAGTTCTTCGCTCCCTCCTGAAATAATTTGCCATAAATCCCTTTAGTTAGTAAAATTATACCAGCAGTTTTTTAAAACTGTCAATTGTTTTCTTTTAAAATCCGCTGGAGGATTTCCAGGGTGATTTCAATCTCCTCCCTGGTATTGAAAATTCCGGGGCTAAAACGGAGACTGCCCTGGGGAAAGGTATTCAAAGCCTGATGGCCCTGAGGACAGCAGTGCAGACCCCCGCGAGCCATTACTCCCCTTCGTCCCAGCTCATGGGCTAAAAAAGCTGGATCCTGCTCTCTGCAGGTGATGGATACACTGTCGGTATTATTATCAGCTGAACCCAGGAGCTGAATTTCAGGGATAGCCATAAGGCCCTGGCGGAGAAAACCAACCAGATTCTGTCTTTTTTCCTCCAGGGCAGGAAGACCCTTTTCTTTTATATACTGAATACCCGCTTTCAAACCCACAATACCCGGCATATTGAGAGTTCCACTTTCCATTTTATCCGGTAAAAAATCTGGTTGAAATTCCTGATCAGAACTGCTTCCCGTCCCTCCCTGAATCAGAGGATTAACTGCAGCCGCTGCCCGGTTACTCATTAACAAACCCCCGGTCCCCGGGGGACCCAAAAGCCCTTTATGCCCGGTATAGGCAATAATATCAATTCCCATTTCCTCCAGGTCAAGGGGTACACACCCCGCAGTCTGGGCACTATCCACAACAAATAGAATATCTTCTTTCTTTTGCAGAAAAGAGCCAATCTCCCTAACCGGCAGGATCTGCCCGGTTATATTGGAGGAGTGGTTTATTATTATAAGCCTGGTCCGGGGTTTGATCAGTTGATTGAATTCCTGTTCCCGAAATGGAACCTGGGAAAAAGGGAAAATAGAAATGGAAATCCCCCTATTTTTTTCCAGGGTTTTCAGGGGTCTCCAGACAGCATTATGCTCCAGATCCGAAGTAATTACATGATCACCGGGTTTCAAAAGACCTTGCAACGCAAAATTCAAAGCATACGTGGCATTATATGTAAATATTACATTTTCAGGACTTGAAGAACCTAAAAAATCAGCCAGCAATTCCCTGGTTCGCAAAACCTCCCGCCCTGCCTGCAGGGCACAATCATAGCCGCCCCTGCCAGGACTACAGCCCTGCTCCCGCAGAAAATCTGCCATGGCCAAAATTACACCTTCGGGCTTGGGCCAGGATGTTGCTGCATTATCAAGATAAATTCTGGTAGTCAAAACCCATCATCCTTTCCTGGGAAAAAACATCAATAAGCTTCTCAGACCATTGGGAATAAGCAGGCTATATAGGCCAATGAAAACCTCAATACCCAGTTTTTGAGGGAACCTTTTTTCCATCAAACTATTGTCCGAAGTAATTTAGCCAAGCAAAACATTTTCAGGGGATGCGAACAATCTAACCCCATAGCTAACCCTCAACCGGGTGGAATTTCAGCAGGAAATCTCCGTAGCATAATTGGGAATTCGCCGGCCAGGCTGATTTCCCTTCTTCAGGGTGGAATATCCCAGGTCATATGAACTGCCAGCCCATATCTGCGCTAAAGTTAGTAATCAGGAATCTTTACCTGCACGAACAATAAGGTATAAAATCGGGTACCAACTGATAACAAAATGGTATCTTGAACTCCCGGGTGGTATAATGAAAAGGAAAAACCGGCCGGAATAAAAAAACAAAACTGAAGGGCCGGCAAGCTCAAAAAAAGCTTTGCTCCTGATAAGAATCTTATCCACTCCCGGTTCAATCGACGGGAGAATCGATTATAGTAGATACTCTGACCAAAACATTATCCATGGCTGGAGTGAGCTTCTTGCAATCTATGAAGGACTCCCGGCTTACGTTAGTAAAAAGGGAGTTCCGACTTCCACTTGAAAGTAGGGGTTGATCCTGAGTGAAGCAAATCTCTATTTATTAAGGGTGATAAAATGACTGAAAAATCCTTTTGTGTAATCACCTTTCCCAGCACCCATCAGGCTCTTAGGTTGGAAAGCCGGGCTGCCAGGGAAAGGGTTGCAGTACAGATAATTCCCGTCCCCCGCCAGATCAGTTCTTCCTGCGGGCTTGCGGGCCGGTTTTCCTGCGAGGACCAAAAAAAGATCGAATCTCTGTGCCAGAAAAACAATATTCAGTGGGAGGAGTTTTACAGGTTTTATACTGACCCCTCCCGTCCCCCGGAAATTATTGAATAAATCGGGGATGTGGTTTCTGTTTGTCAGCCCAGAAGTTTGCCTCCAGCTTCCTTCAGATTCCCCCTCGCAGTGGACACCCCCTGCTCCTGGCTATGTGCCACCTGTACTCCTGACTTCCACCCGCTAGACTGCGCCCCTGCGGGGCAAACAAAAAGCTCCCTCCCCACAATCAGGGGGAGGGGCTATTTTTGAACATTTCTCTGTGCAAAAACCTTTAATTCCCTCTATCCAGGCGCAATTGATGCTCATCATTCAACCGGAATAGACGACGGTAGGGATCCAGTTCAATGGAAAGGTAATTTTCTTCCAGGGGCAGCACCAGTTCATTGGTACCCCTTCTTATCCGGGGATTTATAACCTGGGTGCCCCAGGGATACTCAATGGCAATATCCAGCATATGGTCCAGCCACTGATTGCTGGTAACCACCAGCATTAATTCATCCGGATAGCCATCAATGACTATATCTTCGATAAAAAGGTCTACCGGGGTAGTACCCTGCAACCAGTGTCGGAAAAAGAACGAATAATTTTCGTGGAAAATTTTCTCAGCCGACAGCTCCATTGATTTAACCAGATTTACCTCGGGACTGTTTCTCACCTCCCGGATAAACTCAAAAAGAATATCTTCCCCATAACTCCTTCTTATCCCATCCAGCATTAATACACTCTTATAATAAGGGACCGGGGAATATTCCAGGTAGGAATAACCGATGAGGGGTTTTACGGTGGGAGCGGAGCGCAAACGTCCCATGGCATTTCTAATACGGTTGTCATATTCCAGTTCCCCAAAACGCTGCCCGCTGCTCCAGATAGCCATAAACTCGGTAAAACCCTCCAGATACCACTGCCCGCCCCACATATTGGTCAGGGATATGGTTTCAAAATGAAACCAGTAATGCCCAATTTCATGGGCCAGGAGGGTGTAAAAATTCCGGTTGTCTCGATTTCGGGCAAATTGTTCCAGGGAGTTGCGGTTGATTAAAACCAGACCATCGGGATAAAAGGTTCCCCTCTGGCTGCTGTCTACTACAGCCAGGGTCATATTTTCAGGCCCCGCCGGACCCAGTTTTTCCTGGTACCGGGCAAAAATTTCCTCGGAAAGATGGGCCAGGTCTTCTCCCAGTTCCTCATGTTCCCGCGGCAAAAAGAAGGTCATAAGCCGTGATCCGGGGTAAGAGTAAGGCTCAAAAGGCTTAAAAACAAGGGAAGAAAGGATCCCACTCTGCCATAAAGTCTGAGTATTTTCTGAATCACTTTTTATTTCTATCAGGTCCCCTCCAGTTACCCCCATAAAGGGGTCGGGAGAATTGAGTCGCACCACCTGATTCACATCCCGAAAATTTTCCAGATATGGTCCCAGGACCAGAGGTTGCCACAGGGATAAAATATCCAGATAAGCTCCGGAGGCCGTTAAATAACCGGGACTTCGGTCAAAAACAGGTTCATAGCCCCCTTCATATTGCAGGGCCAGGGAAAAACCTTCTTCCCTGTACTCCCGGGGAACTCTGAGCAACTGCACTGCCCAGATATTCCGGGTATTAACCTTCTGACCATTTATCTGCGCCCCTTTAACCTCCAGATGGGGGGAGAGGGCATACAATAGGAAAGATCGGGGCCTGGAAGAAGCAGGTTTGATCTCCATTGTTACCTGATAATGGGCTTTTTCCTCCTCAGGGTCATAGGTAACCTCGAGATCCATGTAATCGATGTTATAAGTCCCGATCTTTTTTATTGCTTTTTCCATAATGACAAACTGATATTCCCAGATCAGGGTAAAAACAACCAGAACTGCCATTGCGATCAGCAAAATCTTCAACCATTTGTTCAATAAAGCTCACCCTCCTGCCCACAAAAAATTTGTAAGCGGGGCCCGCATTACATTTCATCGGGTCGTTCACTAAAAACGATATCCTCAGAATCGTAGGTAAACTCGATTAAATGAGGACCAATGAAAATCGGGGCCTCGGACCTTAAAGCCAGGGCTATGGCATCACTGGGGCGGGAATCAATTATCAGATCTCTTTCCTGGTGCTTTAGAAAAATTTCGGCATAAAAGGTTCCTTCATTAATATCACATATGACAATCTTTTGCACCTCAGCCCTTAGTTCCTCACAAACTGAACGCAGAAGATCATGGGTCATAGGACGCGGGACAGCCTTCCCCTGGAGCGGCAAAGCAATGGCCTGGGCTTCAAAGGGCCCTACCATTATCGGTAAAAAGTTTTTTTCTTCATTATCTGCCAGGAGAACCGAGAAGCTCCCATCCTTAATCAGAGCCACGGTTTTTACTTTCATCTCCAGCATCCTGCTCACCCCCTTTTCTATATTATACAGGTGTCCAGAAAACAATACAACTTTTATCTGCAAAAAAGCCGGGAAATCAATCCCGGCCAGGTTATGCTGACAATTGTTTACCTGTTAATTAGGAGAAGAAAGCTTTTCCCTTGATGATATCATTATTTTTACAGCTCTATTCCACTGCAGCGGCTCTAACGTAGAAAACCCTTTCCTCCTGATATCCAATTCGAATACGGTAATAGCCACTGAACTCCTGATCAATCTCCTGATCTCCGGAATCAATTTTTAGCTGACCATCCTCCAGGGCAGTAAGTTTATTTTTACTTCCAATAATAATGATATCCTTCTTATTTACCTTCCGCAAAACATCCGGGCTAAATTGCTGATTTCCCCGCCCAAAAACAAAACCCTGCCCTCCAATTGGAGTTACCACAATTTTGCTGGGGCCACTTTTCTGAAAGTCCAGCAGCTCCTGTTCCCCAACATCCTTTCCCTTTAACTCCCTGTTTTGCACCACGTCTACTCCCAGGAGGGAGTATTCCAGCCCCAGTTTTTCCATTATCAGGCGGGTTGTGGTCCCCGGTCCGACGAAATAATATTTATCCCGATCCATATCATCGATTACCCGCTGGGCAATTCCATCCAGGGCGGCCTTTTCTCCTTCAGCAGGAGCACCGGTTTTCAAACCCTGAATCAGACGATTATCAGCAGGGACGTGCAAAAACCCATATAATTTAGCTGAGACCCTTCCTTCTCGGAAGGCTTCTTCATCTATATCCATTACTTCGGCTGCGATCAGTTCCTCAATATCACCCCGAAGATAATTAAGGGCCAGTTGTCCTGCGTCCAGGGGAGTATTAGCAAAAACCCCGGAATGGATTTTTACTCCGGCGGGAATTCCAATTACCGGCAGAGAGTTATCCAGGGCCTTAAAAATATCCCGGGCGGTCCCATCTCCCCCGGCAAAAATCAATAATTCTACCCCTTCTTCCTTCATAATCCGGGCTGCATTAATTGTATCCCGGGCTTCAGTTTCCTCCCCGGATAACTCCAGATCAATAACCTCGTATTCCCAATCCGCTGCAGCCAGAATCTCGGCCCCCATGGAACCCTGGCAGGTCAAAAATCTGAACTCCTCCTGAAGAGGGAGCAGCGGTCTCAGGGCCATTTCTGCTCTTTTGGGGGCCTGGGGAAGGGCACCTCGGGCTCTGGCCCGCGCCAGTATTTCAGGCCCATCAGTTCCTTTAAGGCCCACCCTTCCACCCATGCCAGCAATAGGATTAATTATAAGTCCAATTTTCTTCATCCTTTTTCCCTCCATTTTTTGCT